>Ga0180223_1000084_pt1 | contig 208858 bp, 195 predicted proteins | sample eDN5th30CKraftOP_FD_151337 | JGI IMG/M metagenome (GOLD analysis project Ga0180223, IMG submission 151337) | Enriched Organic Plus compost microbial communities from Emeryville, California, USA - eDNA 5th pass 30_C Kraft OP (version 2) (version 2) ...
TCTTGCAGGCCTCGGTTTCTCCACCCCGACAGACTTCCTGTACTTTCAGCGCAGACGCCGTACCCCCCAACCCGATGCCGATATAGCCGCCGTACTTCAGATACCGTGCCGCCTTGGCCACCTCCTCTATATGTGTGGCATAGCATGCGGGCATCATTTAAGGAGACCAAGTTCATCGGGCATCGCTCAGTCGGATGAGGCCAATACCGACAAGCAACCAAAGGGATCCAATGATGCAGAGCCACCAGGCAATCCATATCAGACGTCTAACGGAGCAAGGAAACCTCCTAATCTCCTCGGCATTCAGTTCTCCACGTCGTATCGCTCCCCTCGGCCATAACACGAAGCTGGATATGGTGATGACTTGTAGATGTCGAGCCTGGAAACTGGGGGCCGCCCAGAATCTGGCGGTATTTCTCACACCTGCACTATTCGGGAGGGCAGTGATAATGGTTTAATAATGACGATTGGAGATATAGCCAATTAGTGTTACTCCCGCGACACAGATGATGAAAGGGGTTAGTCCAAACGCAATCTGAAGGCTTAGCGGCCAAGTGTTGATGTTAGTCAAATTTGCACCTTGTAAACTTTTCTCCTAGCCAACCACCAAAACCTTCTCTTTCCACACCTCTCAGATAACTTCCTGCTCCAATCGGAGCCAATCCGCAAAGCACACTATCGAAGCCGGCGCTACGATGAATAGCTGAGCTTGAGTAGTAAAACACTTAATACTCCCCAGAGAACCCCGGTAATCATGAGGCCAGCAGAAATACTCATGATAAGCCTTATGGAGTAGGGGAAGTTACGTATTTCTTCAGGATCGAGGTCTCCGCGTCTAATATGGATGGTTGGCCAGAGAATGATGCCGCTAACCATGGATGTTTGAATGAGGCGCGCTGGAATACTATGGCCCATCCATGTTGCCATGTGGTTTCGAATAATTGGACTGTTGGGGAAGGCTCTAGTGATTGTTTCACGGTGGCGGAATGTAACGTAGATATGAGCCGCCATGCCTAGAATTCCAATAGCATAAGGAGCCGTCATGAAGAAAAAGGCCCATTCTGAACTCCAGAATTTACTCATCTCCTGCTTTGCTCATATATATGCTCCCCAATCCATTCACCCCCTGTCTCACCACTCTTTCCTCCTATGTAGCTTCCTATTCCGATCAGTACTAGGCTGCATGCCACTGCACCGGCTCCTCCCGAAGGAACTCCAAGTGCTGCACAAATATATGGCGTGACCATACCTGTCGCTCCTGCGCTGAGTCCGCCAAGCGCGAGGGCTCCAGTAAAGCTCGCCGTCTCGGTAAATCGCACTCTCTCGCAAGCCTCGGTTTCTCCAGCCCGACACACCTCCTGCACCTTCAACGCAGACGCAGTAGCCCCAAAGCCAATGCCGATATAGCCGCCGTACTTCAGATACCGCGCCGCCTTGGCCACTTCCTCGATATGTGTGGCATAGCCAGGAATCTGCCCCGGCGCGCCGGAGCGGCTCCAGTGGTGGACCAGGCTGCGGGTGGAAATGCCCAGGTCACGGTGCAGCAGGGGGTGGTGGCCGAGGTTGAGTTGCTTGTTCATGAAGGTGGCCTTGAGCTGGGAGTCCAGGTGGGTGAGCAGCTGGCGGCGGCTGACGAAGAAGTTATGACTGCGCAGGTGGCCGTGGGTGGCGAATTCGGTCTGGTGCAGGTATTCGATGTCGCGCAGGGTTTCGCCGATCTGCCGCAGGCCCTTGTCCAGCACGTCCTTGGTCAGCCCCAGCGAGGTGCCGGCGGCGCCGAGGATGTTGGCGATCTCGGCCTGGTGCCTGACCATGAAATCCGCTTCCTCCTCGCTCAGCGGTTCCAGGGCCGTGCGTACTTGAGCGGCGGCGGCCATCAGCTCGGCTTCTTCGCGCAGGCAGGCGGTGGGGTTGAGCAGGTCGCCGATCACGAAGATTTCCCCTGCCTTGAAACCCTGGGCATGAGTGGGGTTGAGCGCCTTGAGGCGGCTGATGAGGTAGGAATGGGCCTTTTCGGGGAAGAGGTGCGCCAGCAACTGCTCGAAACTCATGCTGCGCTGCATGATATGGAAGCCGGGCTCCAGCTTGGCCGGGCGCTTGAACAGGCCGGGTGATGGCCGATCAACCTCGGGTACGCGTTCGGGCTTGGGCTCCCAGGCCACGAAGGAGGCGCCGCCGTTGTCCTGGCGGCGCTTGGGTGGTTCGGTGAAGCGGCTCCAGCCCTTGTCCGGTGCCCAACTGCGGTCGGTGTGCCAGTCGCTGGAAGGCTTCCAGTCGGGCTCTGGGGCCCAACTGCGGTCGAAAGGATAGGCGGCTGCTCGGAAATCATCCGCGCTCATGCTTGTTGCCCTGCTTGGCCGGGGTGAAGCGGGCCAAGCTAGACAAGCGATCGAGCCTTGAATGTCGGGCGGATTCCTAGGGTGGGATTAGCTGCTTGTGGGAGTTTTCTGTTCGATTGGTTTGCGTGCTGCCCGTAGTGCTTCGTTAGGAGCGAGCTTGCTCGTGAACGAGTGGTACCTACCGCCTGCGCAACTAACCGGGTTTGCGCACGATGGCTTTCACGAAGCGCGAGGGAATCTGCACCTGCCTTGCGGCTTTATCGGGTCCCATGCTCAAGATCAGCGTTTCGCCCATGGACCACACCACATGCGCATCCTTCAGGCTGCAATCCGTGCTCAGGGCAAGTTCCTTGGGGGTGGAGCCACTGCAGTATTCCGCCTCCAGCAACACGCTTTCGGCCTGGTAGTTGCCCAGGCCCAGGCTGCTCATGGTGCGTGCTGGCAGTCCGGCCAGGACCCCGCTGTAGAAGGCAATGAAGAGAGCGAAGATCATCGAAAAATGTATGGCGTAACCGAGCCCACCGAAGTTGCCCAGGGCGCTTACCGCGGCAACCAGGCAGGCACCCAGGGGGATCAGGTAGAGGGCCAGTAATTTCAGGCCATTGCCATCCAGCCCATCGATGAAGGGCTTCACGTCGCTGATGACACTGAAGGCCATGGCACAGACCACGCAGACGGGTAGCCAGGCATTGAAGGCATACCGGAAGCAGGCGAACTTCGGCAGTTTGAAGGTGAGTTGGAGCGCGATGCCGGACAGAAGTGTTGTCGCCAGGCTGAGGCTCAGCAGGGCGGTTACGTACAACCCAGGGAAAGTCGTCAGTACGAAGGAAAGCATCACCGAGCAAAGGCAGTAGGGGCCGACATAGCAAAGGAAGAACATCCACAGAACGAGCTTTACCCGATGTTCTTCGCTGGCGGCGAGCCGGTCGGTGATCCCGTTGCGAATGTCCTTCTGCTCGATGAACCAGTGAAAGATCCACAGTCCCGGCAGCAACAGCCAGAGTAATAACGAACCGATGATGGTGAAACCGACCATGCCAGCGCCCAGCAGCAGAGAGGAAAACTGCAGCAGATCGAAGCTTGGGTAGAAGCGGTTGGCGTAGAAGTACAGTAGGAAGAGCGCGAACCCGGCCGCCGGAGGGGCGAACTTGGCGATCTGGCTCGAGTAGCGTTTGAAGAAAGCGGTGCTCAACTCGGTGAACCTGTCTATTGGGTCTTTATCCGAGACGGCGCGGTCGCTCCATCTTTCCATGAGGCTTCCTTGCAGGAGAGTGGCTAAGTGCCTGCATGGTAAGGAGCATCCTCCTCACTGTCATCTGCGTAGGGCGAATAACCGTTCGCGGTTATCCGCCGCTACACCTTCCTTGCCGGCAACGCCATGGTTGAACTTGGCGCCGTTTCGAGGGCGGCTCCGTGCCCGGCAGCGAGCGGGGTTGGGCCAGGGTCAAACGGCGGACAACGCGGAGCGTTATTCGCCCTACGGTAGTGGGCCCCAACCCTTAACGCCAAACTCTGGCCTTTGGTCGACTGAGAAATTATATCTGCGTTATCGGTTCCGATAATTTGGCTTGTCTAGCGTTATCGGTTTCGATAACGTTTGTGCGGACAGCACACAGAAGGCGCCTGCCATGAAAAGAGCCCTGTTCCTCGCCGATTCCCTGGACCGCTTACGCGAGTTTCCCGAGGCCGCGAGGATCACTGCCGGCTTTCAGCTCCACTTGGTCCAGCAGGGCGAGGACCCGGCCGACTGGAAGCCTATGCCGAGCATCGGTGCAGGCGTGCGGGAAATCCGCATCCGCGAGGCCTCTGGAGCCTTCCGCATCATCTACTTGGCCTCGCTGCCTGATGCCATATATGTGCTGCACTGTTTCCAGAAGAAAACCCAGGCCACCGCCAAAGCGGATATCGACCTGGCCAAGAGTCGCCTGCGTGACCTAATGAGGGAAAGAAAATGATCGAGGTCCAAGCGTTCAACAGCGTCTTCGACGCCATTGCAGACACCACCGCCGAGGCGGAAAAGCTGCGCCTGCGCGCGACTCTCCTGCAGGCGATCCAGAAAGAGGCGGCCAGTTGGGATGGCACCGACCGCAGCCGCGCCAAACGTCTGGGTATCACTGCGCCGCGTTATACCCTGCTCAAGCGCGGCCAGTTGGGTGAGTTCAGCCTGGATGCCCTGGTTGTGCTCGCCGTTCACGCCGGACTGTCCATCGGCCTGACCATAGAACATCAGGCGGCGTGATCGTCCCCGGTGGGCAGGTTGCGTAGGACGAATAACCGTTCGCGGTTATCCGCCGCTACACCTTCCTTGTCGGCAACGCCGTGGTTGAGCCTGGCGCGGTTTCGAGGGCGGCTCCGTGCTCGGCGGCGAGCGGGATTGGGCCAAGGTCAAACGGCGGATAACGCGGAGCGTTATTCGCCCTACGCCAGGCCCACCCGTAGGGCGAATAACCGTTCGCGGTTATCCGCCGCTACACCTTCCTTGCCGGCAACGCCGTGGTTGAGCCTGGCGCGGTTTCGAGGGCGGCTCCGTGCTCGGCGGCGAGCGGGATTGGGCCGAGGTCAAACGGCGGATAACGCGGAGCGTTATTCGCCCTACGCCAGGCCCACCCGTAGGGCGTACCGTTCGCGGTTGTACGCGGTGATCACCGTTGCCGCCAACACCATGGCCGAACCCGAAGCGCCAGCCCCCGTAGGATGGGTGGAGCGAAGCGATACCCATGCTGCCGCGCCATTGATGGGTATCGCTGCGCTCAACGCCATCCTACGAACAGGTCCGGTGTTCAGCGGTTGGGTGTGGTGTCCACCTGTGGCCATTGCCGGTAGGGCACCCAGAGCATGCCTTGCCAGTGCAGCACCGTCAGGGCCTGGGTGGGGCCGTGGAGGGTTTCGCGGCGGGGTTGGCGGGTGTCGTGGCGGTAGCTGTCGCGCAGGGCCGGGACCACCTCTTGGGTGATCCATTGGCGGATGCAGCGGTTTTCCGGGTGGAAGTAGTGGATCAGCGTGGCGTATACGGCGGATTCGCTGAGCAGCAGTTCGTCCTCGTAGTCGCCATTGCCGCCGCGCAGCCAGGCGCGGCGGTGCTGGTCGTCGTCCAGGTTGCGCTGCACGCGCTCTTCCAGCATCGGCACGCCCATCAGCCGGCCGAGGTCGCGGGTGCTGAACCAGCATTGGTCTTCCAGCAGCAGGGCGCGCAACTGGCGCTTGTGGCGGGTGAACAGGGTGGGGATCAGCACCTCTTCAGACATGGTGCACCTCCGGGGTGGAGGGTGAAGAGGACGGGCAGAATGAAATGCCTTCATGAAGGCGAAGGAAGATAGGCATATCCATTTCCTAAATGGGATACACCGCTACTTTCGGGAGCAGTTTTCCGCTATGTGAAGCGTTTCTTAGGCGCAGTATACGAGGCTATTATCTTCTTCTCGTATGGTCAAGAGTAATGCTGCCATAGAGTTATTTTTTTGAGCGCATACTCATAATGCCTGCGGGCCTGCAAGTTTCACAGAATACTTCTATTCCAATTTTTATAAGAAGTGCTGTTAGGTAGACGGCTATTGCATATGTTCCGATGGCAAGTCCTGTTAAGGCCGCGGCTACTGCCGTTGTTAAGTACTTCTTGTCAAGAACAGCCTGCATTCCATTTGTGAACCACATTTTGTAGATTTCGCTATCTTTGTCGCAAAGTGATTTATAGATAACGGTTTGAAATGCGGAGAGAACACCTTTTCCTAGTTTTCTTTTCTGTTCAAATGTTGCTGGAGAAGGTAGTTTTAATTTCTCCTCATATGTGAGGGCTCGGAGTGATTCTGTATGTACTTTCTTTACAAAATCCAGAGCACCCTCGGGGACCGTAGAGCCCAAAAGCTCAAGTATTTCCTCCTCATGTTTAGTTCGTATTATTTCTCCAGCATCTGCCTGGAGTTTTTCAATGTCAAAGTAGAGTTTGGTTTCTGATGCGAGAGAGCTTAGTAAAGCTTCTTCATCAAATCTCTTGATGAGCTCGGTCTTGAAGTTTTTCCTTCGAATGGCTGATTTTATGTTTTTTTCATAATTCAAAGCTTCAAGCATTAGAGGCTTGGCTGAAGCTAGATCTGTTTTTCTGAGATGGCAAATTGCAAGAAGTGTAGTAGCTTCAAGGAAGAGTCTAGTGCTTTGGCTTGCTCTTTGTCTGACGTTTGTGAAGCCTTTGACTGCAAAATCAATCTCTCCTACCTCCATCGCGGTTTCAAAGAGAAAATTCTTTGCATACATTAGCCGCGTTTCATGTCCGGTAGGGCGTAGTAGCTCTTGGATTTTAAGCGTTATCTCTTTGGCGGATTGCAAATCTCTTTTTTCGGCAGCAGATCGAAGTCTTGGTTCCAAGATGCTGAGTGTTTTCTTTTGATGATCAGTTAGTGGTGGCGTCGTCACCGATAAACTCTCCAGTATTTATGCGAAAAGCCCCGCACTAGGCGGGGCTTTTCGTCTTTCTAATCACTGCCCCAAAATTCCATTTCGAGTATCAGCGTTTCTAATGGTCTTGACTTGCTGCTTTGCTACTACCGTACCTTTTCAGATGGATTTATCCCAGGTGTCGAATATTATCAATAGGTTACCAACCGGCTGGATTTGCTCCGTTTCACCAATTCCTGGAATATGTGCTTTCTTTTGCGCTAAGTACTGGACTGATAGGGAGTCGGAATTGGCCACGAGGGTGAATGACGGTTGTGGCGGATCATTGGGGCACGCTGCGTGCTGGTAGGGGAAGAGCGTGTGACGGAGAGGAGAAACTAAGAGGGAAGTGGATTAATACTCAGGGGATGCTCTATAGATAGCGTCAAGCTCTGCTCTTAAAATTGTATTTTGACCTTTGAGAAAGTCCTTGTGGGAGGGAGGAAGAGGATGAATTCTATTTTTCGCTATTTGCTGCTGAATTCTTTTTGGACTTAGTCGGTACTCAGTTCTCGCCGTCTTTTCAGTAGTGTAGGTTTTGAAGTGATTTTTCACCTTCTCGGCGTCTAGAGAACTCATCAGTGATGTAGTTGTTAGCTTGATTTCTTTAATGAAGCTTGCAGAAACAAATCGGGCATGGATCATGATTGTTGAGCAGCCTGAGAGCTTCTCAACCTCCAAAAACGTGAGAAGCCGACTTCTCCAGCGTAGGGCCTGATACAGGCTTTTGCGGGTACATAGATCCCTGCCAGGAAGTCCTGTGCTCCGAATGGCCGGAGCAGTCTCCAAAATGCCCATCTTGATGAGGGTCGGGATATCCTTGACGCCCAATCGTAGTTTGCTGGCTGCTTCGCTAAATAATATTCCTGAGCAGGAGGAGGTCTGGAGTCTGGGGGCTGTAGGAGGCCTAGGAGTGGTAAGAAATGAGAGAAGCTCTGCGGAGATTTCGTCCTTTCGATAGGCGACGAGTGATGAGCCGAAAGCCCTGTTACGTACCTCCTGGATACCCGCCGAAGTCAATAGTTTCTGTACAGTCTTGGGTTTGATTCCTAGATTCTTGGAGATTTCACGGTTGAGTACATAGGTCTGGTGGAACCTTTCGACCTCACTGCAAGGGAATAGCACCCCAACTTTCCTCTGAAACCGCTCTCCCTTAAGTAAGCCAAAGTAGTGAAGACGCTTTATCGTCTGCTTACTCGTGGTCAATGCGTATGCTGCTTCCGTTGCATTCATAAGCCTATTGGCGTTGCACGGATAGGGCTGATGATCGAAGTCATCCCAACTGATTTTGGGACACTCCATCAGTAAGCGGCAGAGATCCTGTACTTGGAATAGTTTGATAGTGGTTCCGGTAGGCCTGCTCTGATTTGGGATCTTGCTCTTCTGGGATCTTTCAATCTTGAAGGTAAATCTGAGCTCTGCTGGATTGAATAATAGTTGGCTACACTCACAGGCGTGAGCTCGGGATGAGGGTTTCTGCTGCGATGCGGCAAAAAAGTACTCGATGGCATAAGTGCGCAATTGGGTGTTGTCTGTCAGTAGCCATGGTGCCAGAATTGCCCGCCGATGTAGGCAAGGGTAAAGAGATTGTTGCTTTCTGATATGGCTGAAGAAGTAGTCTTTATCACCGGTGGCGACGTTTTGGCAATCGGCTAGCAAGTCATGGCTGCGTATTGGGCTTTCTAGATAGCGTGTGCATTTTATCGCTGTGCAGAGGTTTTTCATATAAATATGGTCAGCCTCTTGGAGTGCCTGCGCAACTAGCATCGTGGAGTAACTATTGGCGGGTTGAGTCGTGAGTTGGCGTAAGTCTTGGCCGCAGGCGCAAATCCAGCCTTTTAGGTTGCGCCAGCTAATAGGGACGTTACAGCTAGGGCACGTCAGATAGTAATATTGGCTGTGTTTGGGGCAGATATCACAGAACTCATAAGCATGCATATGGTGTAAGTAGCCCTCTCTCAGGCAGTCTGGACATATGGCCAGATCTTGGCGCAGCATGTGAGTCGGTAACCGTATCCCGTTAATCGTGAATACGTCGGTGCGATAGCGCATGGGCTTGGTGTTAAATATAGATTTAAGTAGTTCTCGATCTTCGTTTCTCAGTGTGGGTTGCCCCAATATCAATCTATATAGATTCGATCCTACCCATTGATTAGCGGGGATCCCACTATTCCCCAGGCCAAAAGACTTAAGGAATTGGTCCACGCAGAGATAACCATTTCTTTGAGCCATTCGCAGGATGGTGCTTGCAAAGCTTTCCTCATCCAGTGGAAGGGCGACATAAGGGATTCTCATCATTATCGCTTACCAAAAAGAATTCCCTGCAGCTCTGCTAGCGAAAGTTCAAAGGGGTTCTTCTTCGTCAGGCGTCGCGCATAATGAATTCGTGTCGCGGCATAAGCCAGGTCTTCACGGATAAACTTTCGGTCGTTTCTTTCCAGTGCCTGTTTCAAGGCGGAGTGTAGCAATAGCCTGAGGATGCGCAGGTTTCCAGCAGTGAAAATAAAAAGTGCCAACAGAAGTTTTTCGTCGCAAAGAACCAACACTTCATCAAACGGCATGGCATTGCTGATTTCTCGGGCAAAGGCCGCCACGAGTGTGGCGTAAACGTCCTGTTCCTCTGGTGTGCCCAGCGAGAAGTTGTACAGGTAAGCCCTGAACGGAAATCTGCCCGCCAGTTGCTCATCTTCATCCACGATCTCCTCACTTTTTCGAGTGCCGGAGAGAATGACAGTGCCTTTGAACGTATTGATCAATACCTTAACCCAGTCGCATACTCCGTTGCGTGTGGGCTCGGCTCCTCGTGATATTAGATGTTGCCACTCATCCAAAATGATGATTTTCGTGCAGCAAGTAGCTAGCAAGGTAAACAATCGACTCTCCAGGTTACTGAGAGATTGATTGTTCTTGTGTGAGCCCAGCTCCTTAAGAATACGATCGACGAGGCCTTTGATCGTTGCATGAGGTGGGACTACACAGCTGATAACCGGCCGCAGGATCGTGACGCCGTCCTTGCTGCGGGTAACTCGGGAGTCACCGACCCGGGCGGTGAGGATTTGACAAATTCGCGTTTTGCCGGTGCCGGCATCGCCGAGCAATAGCACCGAACTTGGCTCGTGGCGGTCACGGGTCATTTCGATTGCCTCATTGATGGTGTCCATCGCATTCTTGAAATACGGGTGGACCACGGTAAATGAGGAAAATCTGGTAAGAATGTCTGTTGTGTCAGGACTCTTCATGCTGAATATCCTCGACGTTAAATGTTTCGAACTTCTCGGTCTCGATGATGCTCAAGGAAACTGAAATTGGGCGGAAATTGGCCTCCTCAGAGTGTACGTAAGGGCGTTCCAGCGATTTGTTTTTCCCGGAGGGACAACTCTTTTTGCCTCGTTGCTTGGCAGAGCGTTGAGCAGCCTTCCTTTTGATCTCTTGGATGTCCTCGAAGAGTTCCTTGCGCACTTTCAATGCCAAGCTCTCATTGAAGTTTGTCCGGCTCTCATTGATCTCTCGCATGACGTTGAGGTGTTCGCTTAAGGTCAATTCATGCTGATATGCTGGTCGGGTTGCAAATGCCGGAATCATCTCTTTAGGCGAATTGCGATGAGCAACCCAGACCTCAGAGAGGTCACATGGGTCGTAATAGACGATAGCGGTTTGTTTTTTTCCCAAGCGTGCGGCAGTTTCTGCAATTCCAGGCCCGGTCCATAAGAGATTGAACATTCTCACACGGCCATTGGACAGTCTGCGATAACAGATGCTACGTGTCAGTTGCTTGAGGTCGGATGAACTGTAGCGTTCTGGCGGTGGTGATTTCTGAAGGAGTTCCAGGCGCTTTTGGTGAGGCGACATGTACAGTTCATCGTGGTAACTGTTATGGTAAATCTTCAGCCACTTGATAAATGCGGTGCGAAGTTCCTGGAGTGTGAGGCAGGCATGCTCTTTTGACTTGTAATCACCCAGCTTGGCGGGCGACTCCTTGGTCGTACCGGGCAGCATATGCACCAACCCCTGATCAACGGTTCGGAAGAAGCGCTCAATAAAGGCTTTCGCGTCCGGTTGTCCTGGAGGGACGTAGCGCAGCGAGATGCCCAGGGTATTGGCAATGTTCTGAAGCCAGTCGTTGGCGTTTTCTGAACCATTATCCAGATCAGCGTTACGCATCTTTCCCCCGCTGTCAGGATCATCCTCGTCTCCTTGAATGGCATTAATGAGAGCTAAAACCACGTGTTCTGCGCAGACGGCGCCAAGCGACATGTGCCAGCCCGTGCATTCTCGCGTGCTAGGGTTGAGTCCTGCGACCAGGACTGGCCGTCCCAAGGGTTGGCCGGTTTCGTCGACAACCACCACATCCATGGTTTTTGTATCAAATTGCACTGTGGCGTACAGGTCGTCCTCCACATAGAGAGCTCGGCCGTGTTTAAAGGTCCTTTGTGCCGCCTTGTTTCCTTCGCGCATACGTACGGCGAGGTAGCGGTCGGTGCTCACCACTTGCCGCCAGAACGTGGCATAGGAGGGCGGTTTTAGTAGCGGCATGTCCGCCTTCGCACGCTTAACGTTTTCCGCCTGAATATGTCCTTTCAGCAAACGGTAGGTGTATTGAATGGTCGGGCGTTCGCGAGTCAAATAGACCGTGTTGATGTAATGTTTCATCATTTCGATTACGGCTAGTTTGATCGCGCGTGACCGATGTGTGGGATAGTTGGGTAGCAATGCCAACGGATTACGATTGTTGCGCAGATAGCGCATGGTCCAGCAGTACACTGTGACGGGGGAGGGTTTGCGCTGATCGCCGAGAGAGGCGGCGGTCACGTCAATCAGTTTGCGCAGACGGCTTCTCGTGCAGCCCGTAAGTTCTTTCTGTTCCAGATAGGCTTCTACATAGGCACGGCGATAGTCATATTTCTGCCGGTCGGCTGCCGAGCGGAGCAACCGAGAAGCGTCGCTGAGCTCGCCAGGGGCGGCCACCTTTTTAGTGATGCTGCCCTGATGTTCCAACACGGCAAACTCCGCGCGTGAGAGGTAGCGTCGCTGGAATCCAGTAAGTGAGCACAGAGAGATCTGGTCATCCAAGACGCAGGTGACGACATAGGTGTCGTGTTCCAGATCGTACTGGGCACCGACCATTGGGGGGCTTGAATGGCTCATGATAATACCTCCAGCGTCGTGCTTGTTGTTAATAAACGGTCCAGATCAACGCCGAAGACCTCGTTGAAAATGGCCAAGTATTTGGCCGAACAGCTGATGGCTGGTAGTTCTCGTAGCAAGGCGTCGAGTGTCAGATGTCTCGGCAAAAGAGGTATTTGGCTAATGAGGTAGGCGTATTCTTCGGGGCGGGTATTGAACGAGCGTGAGTACAGCAGTTTTAGATTTCTCAATAGATGGTGTGGGCGGATATCACTGGTGTCTAAAAGTTGAAGTTCGCTACCGCGCTCGTTGAGTAATTTTTTTGCAGCCGTTAATTTTCGAAGATATTTTGAGGGTAATCGATTTCGATCTGGTTTTACCTCTACATAAAATAGCTCTTCACTACTGTTTACGCAGAAGTCCGGTGTGTAGATAAAAGTTTCGCCGTCATCGAGAAGCGTCAAGGTTTCAGGTTGGCTCCGATAGTCCAAGACTTGCTTATCGAACTCAAGTAGGAGGCAGTAATCTGCTTCCAGCACGCTTTCGCAGATTACTTGACAGTTATTCTTACGGGACGGGAAAAAAACAACATTTTTTCCATAGTGACAGCGAGTCACGTTTCGTGCTGTTTCATTAGCTGCAGCCATGATGAGTCCCCTGGGCTGGATGGGCCTAACCAGGTGCCGTACTCAGTACGCGACGAGAGCAATTCGCATCCTCGCCATGTGTCGACACTCAAGGTCGAGAGTCCTCCTCTTTACGGCCCGGTGTAATACGGAATTTCGAATTTTTTCTTGAGGCTAAATGCGTCTAAACCGGGGCTTAGATAGGGGTGTTGCTTTAGCATTTGCTAGGCGTATGGTGAGGGGGTGTTCTGCTTGGTACGGTACGGGTCGATGGAGCTAGGCAGGCAGCCAACGCGGCATGTCACGCGTTTGCGTTCGCTCTTCATGGGGCACTCGTTGCCTCAGGTGTTTGGTTGTGCGCATAAACCCTATGCCCTAATGACCGCAGGGAATATGTGGGCTGATCGTCAAGTACTGAACGGACTGATGGACAATCCTTATCAAGACTGGCGGGTCTGTTTTCGGGGCGGAAAAATCCGAGATGAAGTGCGTATTCGCTTGTGCGCGGAGTTTCAGATGTTGTCCGAGGTCTATAATAATCCACTCTGGGATGTTCTAAGGGTGCTGGCCACTCAACAACCTACCGATAGCCTTGTGGAACACTTTAAACTGAACGGTCATGATATTGCCGGCTTCTCCAATCCAGACATGGAACGCCTTTGCGGCGTGCCGAGCTGGCAGCGCTTTGGATTGCTATTGGCGATGCTTTTCTCATTCTCTTTGAAGTGGCAGCTGCACAGTCTATGGTTGCAGAAGAATTTTTCGAATTACTTTGAGATAGCTTGTTTGCGCGAACCACTTTGCTTCGTTTCGACGGAACTGTATGAAGTGCTGAGTTCTCTGCTCGCTAAGCGTCAGGATATCGTCATAAATAATTGGCCAGAAACCGCCGAAGCACTTCATCAATCCATCAAATTCAGGAATTATTTGTTTTGCCTGATGCGTGAAATGCAGTGGGCAAAAGACGCGGATGATCGAGGCTATGAACTACTCTGGAAGCTAATGGATCGTCATTGGGCTTGCGAACTCAAGGTGCTGCTGATTGACAGTACGCAGGGGAGTAGAAGGCCCTGTTCCACTGCGTTGCTGCAAAGTGCGAGACGGGCACTAGACTACCAGCGGCGAACTCAACTGCAGTTTGTCGCGTAGGGTGCACACCAAGGCGTCACTCTTACCGGGTCTCTTGTCTGGCGAGGGTACTGGCCTGAGCAATTCGTTCAGGAAGCGTGTGTTGCAGTACCGTCTGCAACTGTTCGATTTGACGGCGCTGGTCACGCAACTGGTGTTGTTGCACGCGTAGCGCTGTTAGGTGCGGACGGAGGCGCTTTTTCAGCGATGATGCTTCTTCCTCTGCATCCAACCGCGCGCGTTGCAGATGTGCCTGTTCGGTGTTCCATGCCGCTTGGCTCTGTTCGATTTGCGCGTGCAGTTCGCGCAGTTCCCGCTCCTTCTCAAACTCCCGCTGAGTCAGCATTTGAGCTTCGGCGATGAGTCGTTCATTGGCGCGATTGAGGGCGACGACATCGTTTTGCTGGCTCATCAACTGGTCTCGCACGATGCGAAGCTCCTTCTTTAACTGTTGGAGTTGCGCTTCATGGCGGCTCAGTTCTTGGGTTCTTAGCTCCTGTTGGTGTTGCCGATAATGTTCGAGGGAGTCGCGCGCATGTCGAAGCTTCTCTTCTAGCGATCGCAGCTGTGCCGCACGCTCCTCCAGCAACAGTTGAGCATTGGTGTCGGCTTGCAGTAGGCGGCGAATCTCGACTTCCCCGTGTTGCTGTTGATTCAGCAACAGGTGTTCACGCTCACGTTGCTCTTGCGCCAGTTGCTTCAGCTGGCTGACTTGCTCCTGCAACTGCTGGATCCGCTCGACCTGAAGTTGTCGTTGATGGCGAAACTCCTCCTTCTCTCTCGCCAGGGCTTCGCGTTGCGTGATGATCGCGTCCTCGGCCGCGGCCTGCAGACGTTCCGCCACGGGTAGCAAGAGATGCTCGAGCTCCCGAATCAACGAGGGCGTTGGATCAGGTCTAGGCTGATTAATGAGTTCCTTCAGATAGCGTTGAATGGTGCTTTTGGATCCGGTGTTACCTAGCTCGATACGGACGTTGTCGATGGTAGGGCGCAAGCCTCGCGCAAGCAGCGCATCGCGAGCCTGTTTGACCAAGGCTTTGTTGACTCCGGCATTGGCCATGGCGACCTCCGACAATTTCGTAGCGTGTCATGGAGTATGGAATTACAGGTGTACTGCCGCCGAATTTTGGCATCAACAGCTGACGAACTGACGTTAGAGAATTGGGATTTCTCTAACGTGAGGCGTGAAAAGCACCGTTATAGGCGGTTATTCGGTACGCGGGAGGTGGCTCATGGCGACTGACCGGGTGACGCACTATATCCAGGCCGGCACGCGTGACAGTACGCTGCGCCGCTATCGCCAGGCCCTGGAGCATTTCGAGGTGGTCTGGGGTGGTTTCCTGCCGGCGACTGCCGAGTCTGTTGCGGCCTACCTGGCGGACTACGCCGGTGAGTTGTCGAGCAGCACGCTGCGCGGGCGTTTGGCGGCGTTGGCGAAATGGCATACGCGCAATGGCTTTGTCGATCCCACCAAATCGTTGCGGGTGCGCGAGGTGTTTCGTGGTATCCGAGCCGAACATCCGCAGGTGGAGCGGCAGGCAGAACCGTTGCAACTGCAGGCGTTGAACCAATGTGTGGAATGGTTGGAGCAGTGCGAGCAGTCGGAGGATGCCGCTGAACGACTGCGCGCTCACCGTGATCGCGCGCTGATCCTATTGGGCTTCTGGCGGGCCTTTCGCAGCGACGAGCTGTGCCGACTGCAGGTGGAACACATCCACGTGCAGCCGTCGCGAAAGCTCGTGGTCTTCGTCCCGCGCAGCAAGGGGGATCGCGAGAACCGCGGGCAACACTTCAGCGTACCGGCCTTGCAGCGTTTGTGCCCGGTGCAGGCCTATGAGACCTGGCTGGCCGTTTCTGGCCTGCAGCAGGGGCCGGTGTTTCGGGCGCTGGATCGCTGGGGGCATCTGGCCGAGGAGGCGCTGCACCCGAACAGCGTGTCACGCATCTTGCGCCAGGCGCTGCTGCACAGTGGTTTGGCGGCTGAGCGTTATAGCAGCCACTCGCTGCGTCGTGGTTTTGCGACCTGGGCCAGCGACAATCGCTGGAGTCAGAAGGCCCTGATGGAGTATGTCGGCTGGCGTGATGGGCGTTCGGCCTTGCGCTATATCGAGCCGGAGATGCCCTTCGGCGAATTGCTGCGCCAGCCCTCCCGGTCGTGACGCGCCAGGGGGAAGGTGGCTGAAGAAAAAATCGACCAGAACCCCCGAAGTGAAGATTTTCTGCGGGGAGTGAGGAAAACTTTCAGGCGGGCGGCGGCCGTGAAGATTTCCTTGCGGCAAGAGGACTGCCGACAAGCATTGCGCGAGTAGTCGTACTACTCAGGTTGGCCATTTGCGCGCATGCTGCATTCAAAGGGGCGGACAACGAGGGGTGTTATGGACGCCGTGGATTTACCGAGGATGTCGGTACCAGCGCTGATGGAGTACCTGCGCGCTGCGGATGGAGTAAGCGTTTCGCTGGAGCGCTACCTTCAGGTGTTCGCCATGCACCCGGAAACCTTGGCGGCTCGGGCGGGCGTGACGTGCAGGGAGCTCTCGCATACGCCGGAGTCGGCGCCAGTGCAGGCGTTTATCCGGGATGCGCTGCGGGTGGTACTGATGTTAGCGGAGAGTGGTTCCTCGCTCGACCGCGTGATTTTCTGTTTCCGTAACGAGCCGCTGCCGGCCTTCGATTATCGAACGGCAGAAGAGTTGGTCAGTGCGGGCAAGACCGACCACGTACTCCAGTTCATCGAGTCTTGGCTAGCAGGGGCTCAAGGATGAGTCGCAAGGCTTCCCTTGGCCCCTCTGCCTATGTCTATGTGGCGTGTTATCGAACACTCCTCAGGGCAGTGGATCGCCGTTATGACGTTCGTGGCTATCTACTGCATGACATGGTGCTGCTATGCCTCGCGAATCATGGCCGGCTGCCACCGGCAAGACGATGCTGTTACCGGGAGTTTGTCCAAGATGAGGCCCTTGATTATCTGGAGCGCATGGCAACTTGGCTACTCTATGGGGCCATGGGACTGCTGGGGCCGAACCGAATAGTGAGCGTTAGTTCTACAGGCGCTGATTAACGTCTACCAGTCTTGGGGGGCGTGGTCTGTTGAATCTCCTGGAGGAAGCGGTTGCGCCGTCTTGAAGGCTGCAACCGTCTCGTTGTTCGATGACTCGGGCATGGGAGCGCGCCATACTTGCATGTGGCGAGGAGAGTGCGCTTAGTCTTTCCCGAGGTGAGGTTATGACCGCTGTTGGGCGAAGACGACCAACTGCCATTGAATCTTACCGGCCCCTGGTGCGTGTTGGTGATGGTTTTGTGGCGGCAGTGTGTGCCCCTTGGCAATTGCGATTTCATCTCCGCAGGCGGTGCATCGGTAAATTCCCGGATTGGTTGCCGTTGCGCCGGGCGCGTGTGTTTCATCAAAGGCGGGATGATTGTTCTGCTGCAAGATTTGCGAATATTTATATTGGGCCATAGTTGTCTGTTCTCGCTGTTTTTAGTTCTCTTCGCAGCGTATAAAGTGCTCGCTGTTCTTGATGTACATTTCTATTCGTTGGTTTTCCCAATGATATTTTTCTGTTTTCTTGTATGAAATGGATGGTTTCCAGATACCGAAAAAGATGTACTCCTCCCCTGGGTTGAAATGTGTGGCGAGATCGGGAGTGGTGACAACGATCTGGGGTTGAGGTTTCTTGATGACGTTCTGGGCGTTTGGGCTGACAAATGGGGGGACGAGCTTGAGTGTATGATATTTCCGTTGGGTCGAAGGCTGCTCGATTCTGTCAATGTGGCCGTTAATAGCTAGGGGAATGGTGTATTGGTCTTTGGGGTAGTACTTGAGAAAAGTATGGAGATTCTCATGGTCAAAGAAAAATCTTGACCACGGGACTTTCATTCCTTTGTGATCTAGGGTGATGAGTTCCTTTAGTTCTTCATTGTTTGCGCAAAGATTGCGAAGCTCAAGTATCTGTTTGAGTGTTTTTAAATAGGTGCTGAGCTTCCCATGGCTGGAGTAGCTCTTCTCTGGGGTGTCTGGGCGCGGTGGTCTAGCTTTTCGTTCGAAAGCCGCCTTTGTAGACTCCCAATATGCATTTTGCAGAATGTGGAGACGCAATTCGTAGCGTGCGTTTTCGATCGCGCCAAATAAGTCGGAATCAGATTCTCTTGCAACAACCGAAAGCGCACCTTTCAAGTTGTATTTACAGTTCTGGTGATGCTCTGAGCTCTTCTTCAGGCGATAGCAAGGGAGAACCTCTATCGTCTGGTCGGCGCATTTTCGAAGGTGTCGTTTGACAAAGCTTATTTCTGCATTGCACACATGGGAGTCGCAGTAGGGTTGGGGGCTTGTGCTGAGCGCTTCATACTGTAGCGCAGTGATGCCGCCCAACCCTTGGATGAGTGCTCGAGGTATCTTGCTCCCCACAGGATCTCCTTGCTATGACTGTATCTCTACTGAATACACTCCTGTGTTTTGCGGAGGAATGCAAGCCTCCGCTACCCTGCTAGGGATTAGACATTCGTTGTGTTTGTTTCCGAAGAGAGCTAACTGTGAGGGTAACTTTTGCATCACTGCTACGAATCGTAGCAGCAATACTCGATTCGACTACCGTAGAGGTCATCCCATATGCTGGTGTGGCTGTGCGGTCGTACTGCTTGTGAAGTTGGCGCTTGTTGTGGCGTGTCTTTTTGTAGAGACGTTGGTTGGCAGCGCACTGGACAGAGAAGAGAAATACTTGGCGATGATCTCCCTTTGGTGCGTAGATTACTTCTACGGTATAGTCTGAACGCTGAGTTAATCCCTTGGGTAGGGATAGTTAAATGTCAAAGCTTGTCGAGTTCCGAGCCGCAGAGAAGGCGCTGGCTGAACAGCTGGCACACTTGGAGTCACTGAAAAACGATGCCGCGCTCAAGGCAGAAATCGAGTTCGAAACGAAAATCAAGGAACTGATGGCGGCCTATGGAAAATCGCTACGAGATATAGTTTCGATTCTCGATCCGGAGACGGTACGTGAAGCCGGTGTGCGTGGCGCTCGCATATCTCAATCGACGCGACGTGCGCGTGCTGTCAAGGTGTATAGGAATCCGCATACTAGTGAGATGGTAGAAACCAAAGGTGGTAACCACAAGGTATTGAAAGCCTGGAAAGCGGAGTATGGCAACGATGTCGTTGAGTCCTGGTTACAAAGCTGATCCGCTGGCTCGCTACGCTTTTGCAGCGTGAGGGGCTGCGACAGGAAGTTGAGGAGGCAGTATAGAAACGACCACTCCTGTCGCAGTATTGACTCCGGAGCTGTACTTCATCTTCCGCTGCATCCTAATGACTTGCTTGTTACTCTTTTGTATTGGCATGGCAATCTGGTTTTCGCTGATCCCCTTGAGTCGCGCCACCAAACACAGTCAAACCGCGAAGCCAGCCTCAATGGTTTCAAGCATATGTATGGTGGTGGTCAGAGTAGGCTGATCGTTATGCCAGTATGCCAGCTAAGAAGAGGTGAGCAGCTCCGCTGAAAAAAGATGTGAACACTTGCTCCTATGTCGGGGGCAGTCCATTGCTGGCACCCTGTTAGGAGTCGTCAAATCGTCTGAGGTGGCAACTGCTGCAGACAGTTGCTTCGAGCTTAGCCCTCGCCGTGCATTTAGCCCCACCAAAGTCACCGCCAACCATCACTCCCGCAGCTGTCATCCGTGCTTTTCGGGAGCATCGCTCTGTGGCTCGAGTGAAGCTGTTCGGGGTGCAGTAGTATCTGTGCGTGCCCGTTGGCCATGGTGTTTCCTACCACCTGCCATGCGCTGATCGGGGGGGAGGAGCCTTGGCTGGCACATCGCTACCAGCGAGCAGAAGGTTTCGAAGCGGCCGGCGAGAGTCCAGAAGATACCTATATGGGCAGCGTTACGCATGATGTCATCGATTGTTTATTACGATACACTTGAACAGTATTTTGTATTTCGTTCATGATTTGGGGCTCCTAATGCTGTCTGCCAGCAATGACCCATAGCGAGAAATGACAGCTTCCAGTCTTTTCGATCAGATGGATTTGTTAGATAGGGTGGCAAACTGATGGTGCATTATTCAAATAAAAACTTCGTGCCTGGCCAGAATATAGGTTTCATGTTGGTCAAGGCGCGGAACATTGTCTCGTGTGAGGCGGATGCTGCCCTGAAGGAACTGGGGGTTACTGGGCAGCAAATGGGCGTGCTGTTAACTCTACGCCGAGGTGAGGCGATTACCTCGGTGGCGCTATCCAAACTCTTCTGTATCGACACTGGTTCGGTCTCACGCATGCTTGACCGGCTTGAGAGCAAAGGACTCGTTCGTCGCATCCGGAGTACCGAGGACCGTCGAGTGATCGTCCTGCGCCTGACTCCGGAGGGGGAGCGAATAGCTGACAGGGGGACTGAGTTCATAGTCCCTTTGCTGAATTCTCGGCTATCGAGGTTCAGTGAGGAAGAGTTCTCCGAATTTTTCCGCTTTCTTCAGATGTTTCTATCTGACTGATCATTAGAGAAATAGGCTGTGTGCTTACGATGCAGATGTGAATGCGAATTCGTGGGCTTCTTTCAAGCGAGGTGGTTTGCCAGGATGAAGCTGAATCGGCCAATTTTCTTTGCTTAGCCCCCTATGTAGACTGCACGTGGTACATCCGTCTTGGGGGCTAGGTTCACCATGCGCCGGCAGTACTCATTTTTGAAATTTCTGATATGTAATACCCACTACTGCAAGTTGTGTCAGAAATTCGACCAACGCGTCGAGCCGGCGGCTTGGTAGGCGCCATTCCGGATAATCGTCAAGGATAGTCATTACACTACGAACGACCAACGTCAGTTTTCCCTCATCCCTAACATACTTGCTCGATATTTGCTTGATGATTCCCCGCATATGCTCAATCTGAGCCAGTCGAATTACCATTATCGCGTTCTTTTGCTCGTTGGTGAGCTGGCGGAGTTCTAGGCGAGATAATACCTGCCTGCCGTGATTAGCAAGACTGAAGTGCACATGTGAATGGATATATTGCCGTAGGCGCTGCAAGCCGCTGGCATTACTCGGATCTTCTGCCCGGAGTGTGTCCAGCAGATCTGACTCATGCTCTTCGATTAGCTCGAACAGCAATGCCTGCTTGCTGTCCATGTGGTTGTATAGCGATCCGGCCTGCATGCCGAGAGCATTGGCGAGCTGGCGCAGGCTGACGCTCTGGAAGCCTTGCTCGACGAACAGCTGGAGTGCCACCCGACGAAGTCTTTCGTGAGCGCAAGGCTGTTTGACCAATTGCGGCTTTGTGTATTCCTCGTGCCGATATAGCATCGATTCGGCGGCTGGGCAGTCGGACTCGGCAGTCGATATGGTTTGTTTCACGATTAATCTCGATGCAGCGTCAAGGCAAGCCCCTGGCCTCCGCCGATGCACAGCGTGACAAGGCCCTTCCTGGCATCGCGGCGGATCATTTCGTACAGGAGGGGAACCAGTACCTGGCAGCCGGAAGGGTCGATCGGGTGGTCAAGAGCGATGGCACCACCATTGACTTTGTCGATGTCCCAACCCTGCTCCCCGCCAACTGACAGAGCCTGCGCGGCGAAGGTTTCGTTGGCTTCTATCAGGTCGAGATCGGCCAGTGCCCAGCCGGCCTTTTCCAGGTATTTGCGGCTGGCTGGGACCGGCCAACACCCATGATTCCCATCGCGGCAGCGGATCGTCTGGGCCGCCATGGCGACTGTCTCAGACCCGACCCGCACAGCTTGCTCATGGGCGGGCACGACATAAGGCAGCCCGGCAGTGATTGCCGCCCGGCGTGCCGGATTCTGTCCGCAGCCCTCGATAAGCACCTGGCAGAGAATCACTTCATCTACGTAGGTTGTAGCCAAGCCTGTTTTGTCTAGCAGGGTGCGGATTACGGCGCTGCCTAATTCGACGGCACTGAAGTCGGCCAGGCTGTCCTGGAAGACACCGATGGCGGTACGGTCGGCGGCGACGACGTCTTGCATGCTACCTCTCCGAATAAAACTGTCTTCGGCCCGAGCTCTCGTCGTGGTCACAACTGGGTGACCTGGATGTGTGCACTCATGCCAGTTGTCTGAGTGGCGTCGTGGAACTGTGCTTCACCACGCAACCGGGCTAGCAATCGTGTCTTGCGCTCTTCGGCGTGGGCTAGATAGCGCTCCTTGACCTGGCCATAGCCGCGTACGGCATCCGGCAATCGAGCTAGCTCCACCGCAGCGGCAAAGTTGTCGGTAGTGAAGCGGGCCAGCACTTCGTCGAGGATCGCCTCGTAGCTTTCCAGCCATGCGCGCTCGACCTTGCGCTCATGGGTGCGAGCGAAGGGGTCGAGCCAGGTGTTACGCAGGCGCCGGAAACGGGCGAGCAGGCGGAAGCCCTTGAGCATCCATGGACCGAAGCTGCGCTTGGCCGGTTCTACACCCGGTGCAGTCTTGTTGAGCAGTGGTGGGGCCAGATGGAAGTTCAGGTGGTAATTGCCCTCGAAGGTTGCCTCGATCTTACGAATGAACTCGTCGTTGGCGAAAAGACGGGCTACTTCATACTCGTCCTTGATCGCCAGTGCCTTGAAGTAATAGCGCGCCACTGCCTCGGTGAGGGCGCCGGGCTGGCCATTGAGGGTGCTTTCCGCGACGCTGAAGCGTTCGACGCGCTTACGATAGCGCTCGGCGTAGGCAGCGTCCTGATAGTCGGTCAGGAACTTGGTGCGCCGGGCAACGATCTCGTCCAGGTTCTGCGACAACTGCCGGTCGCGGCTCTCGACCCTGCCCGCTGCGAGCAACTGGCGTACTCGTTGCGAGTCAACTGCGTAGCGGCGGCCCCAGACGAAGGCAGTGCGATTGAACTCAACCGCCGTGCCGTTAAGTTCGATGGCCTCCAGCAGGGCCGTCTCGCCTATCGGCAACCAACCTTTCTGGTAGGCATAGCCGAGCATGAGGGTATTAGTGGCGATGGAGTCGCCCATCAGAGCGGTAGCGATCGCGCTGGCATCGACAAATTCCGCCCGCTCCGCGCCGACTGCTTCGTTGATTTGTGCGGCCATTTCGTGACTGCGGAAGCGAGGGTCGGGGTTTTCCAGCAGGTCACCGGTTTCCGCCTGGCGGGCGAAGGTGCGGACGAAGGCGCTGGTGATGCTTTCTTCGCTGTTGATCAGGGCTTGACTGACGCCCTGGCGCAGCTTGGCCAGGGTCTCTGTGTTGGCACTCACCACCAGGTCGCAGCCCAGCAACAGGCTGGCCTCGCCCTCTGCGATGCGGGGGGCGAACAGTTGTTCCTGGCGAGCGGCGATGCGGATGTGTGACCAAACCGCGCCACCTTTCTGCGCCATCCCGGCCATGTCCAGGTTCAGCACGCCCTTGCCCTCAAGGAAAGCTGCCATACCCAGGAGGGCGCCGATGGTGACCACTCCGGTGCCACCGACGCCGGTGACTAGGATGCTGTAGGGCTGCCCGAGGTCGGGCAGCAACGGCTCGGGAAGCTCCCAGACATCCCCGGCGCTCTGCACCAGCGCTTTGGGCTTGCGCAGCCGGCCGCCTTCGACGGTGACAAAGCTTGGGCAGAATCCAGAGAGGCAGGTGAAGTCCTTGTTGCAGGACGACTGGTCAATCTCTCGCTTGCTACCGAACTCGGTCTCCACTGCGACTACCGACATGCAGTTGGACTTATTACTGCAATCGCCGCAGCCTTCGCAAACCGCCTCGTTGATCACTACCCGTCGCGCTGGATCGGGAAATTTGCCGCGCTTGCGACGGCGGCGTTTCTCGGCAGCACAGGTTTGGTCATAGATGATCGCGGATACACCGGGAAATTCACGCAGCTGCTTCTGCACTTCTTCCATCAGGTCGCGATGCCGGACCGGTACCCCGGCTGCCAGGTCGTGTACCTCCTGGTATCTGTCCGGATCGTCGCTGACTACCACGATACGCTGAACGCCTTCGGCGGCGAGTTGTCGGGAGATCTGCGCCACGCTCAGGCTGCCGTCCACCGGTTGCCCTCCGGTCATCGCCACAGCATCGTTGTAGAGGATCTTGTAGGTGATCGGCACCTTGGCCGCCACGGCCGCGCGGATGGCTAGCAGGCCAGAGTGGAAATAGGTGCCATCGCCGAGATTGGCGAACACGTGGCGGGTTTCTGTGAATGGCGCCTGGCCGACCCAGGCCACGCCTTCGCCGCCCATCTGGCTGAAGGTCTCGGTGCGCGGATAGATCCAGGCCGCCATGTAGTGGCAGCCGATGCCTGCCAGAGCTCGGCTGCCCTCCGGTACTTTGGTTGAGGAGTTGTGAGGACATCCGGAGCAGTAGTGCGGTACCCGCTCCATCAGGTTGCTGAATTGCTGCTTGCAACCGAACTGGGCGTCTAGCACCGCCAGGTGCATCTGTAACGGACCGTGCGGGTGCATGCGCAAGATGCGCTTGGCCAGGGCTCGGGCGATCTGCGCCGGCGTCAAGTCGTTGATTGCCGGCAGCAGCCAATCGGTGTGCGGCAGGCTCCACTCGCCCTTGTCGTCGAACTTGCCGACGATGCGCGGGCGCACATCCTCGCGCCAGTTGTACAGCTCCTCCTTGAGCTGGTACTCGATCATGTGGCGCTTTTCCTCGACCACCACGATCTCTTCCAGCCCTTCGGCGAACTGGCGCACTCCCTCGGCCTCTAGCGGCCAGACCATGCCGACCTTGTAGACTCGCAGGCCTATCCGCTCGGCCTGCTCCTGGTCGATTCCGAGAATCTCCAGCGCCTGGCACACATCCAGATAGGACTTGCCGGAGGTGATGATGCCGATGCGTGCCCGACTCGAGTCCAGAGTCACTCGGTTGAGGCCGTTGGCCCGGGCATAGGCGGCGGCTGCGTAGAGTTTGTGCTCCAGCAATCGCTGTTCCTGGGCCAGCGGTGGGTCCGGCCAGCGGATGTTGAGTCCGCCTTCGGGCAGAGCGAAATCGGGAGTGACCGGCTGCACGCGATTGATGTCAAGGTCGACGATGGCCGCGCTTTCTACGGTATCGGCTACCGCCTTGAGCGCTACCCAGCACCCGGAGTAACGCGACATGGCGAATCCGTGCAGACCATAGTCAAGGTACTCCTGCACGCCGGATGGTGCCAGCACCGGCATCATCACGGCCTTGAAGATGTGTTCGGTCTGGTGCGGAAGCGAGGAGGAGCGAGCACCGTGGTCATCGCCGGCAATGGCCAGCACGCCGCCGAAGCGTGAGGTACCGGCGGCATTGGCGTGACGGAATACATCGCCGCAGCGGTCCACGCCGGGGCCCTTGCCGTACCAGATACCAAACACGCCGTCGTGCTTGGCGCCGGGGAACAGGTTGACCTGCTGGGTACCCCACAACGAGGTGGCCGCGAGGTCTTCATTGACCCCCGGCTGGAACAACACCTGGTGCTGCTTGAGGTGGTCGCGGGCTTTCCACAGCGCCTGGTCGAAGCCGCCGAGGGGGGAGCCGCGATAGCCGGAGATAAAGCCTGCGGTGTCGAGGCCGCTGTCGAGGTCGCGCTGGCGTTGCATCAATGGTAGCCGGACCAGTGCCTGGATCCCTGTCATCAGGGCCTTTCCGGTCTGCTGGACGTACTTGTCTTCCAAGGAGAGTGGTGTGCTCACGGCTAACCTCCAATTGTTCTTGTCGTTGCGACCGCGCCAGGACGTCTCGCATTTTGTTGAACGAATTATTGGTTAGTGTTCATTTTTTGTTGAGTGATAAAAATTACTTATAGGTATCTGAAAATCTAATGCCTTGGTTTTCGCCTGTGCTTTTCGGCAATAGATTTCTGTGTTTCGGCGATACCCCGATTCGTTGTTTCCGGCCCCGCCCTTCCCGTCTACTAGTACTGCGGTCGTGCCGAGAGACCGTCAGCACCGGCTGAAAATAACAACGAGCAAGACGGAGACTGCTGATGTCGAGTGCCAACCTGATCTGGGGCCATTTGCTGCTGGGTATGCTGGCGGCTCTGGCGTGTGGGGGCATGGTCCAGGCGCAGGAGTTCGAAACTGCCAACCCGGACCTGAAGCTGCGCAGGGACAATACTCTGCGCTACAACCTTGGGGTCCGGACTGAAGGGCGTGATAGTGCCCTGGCCAATAACGCCACCTACGATGAGTCCGATTCGAAGTTTGATCGTGGGGGCGTGGTGACCAACCGCGTTGACCTGATGAGCGAATTCGAACTGACCTGCCGGGAGTACCATGGCTTCCGCGTCAGCGGTGCAGCCTGGTATGACCAGGCCTATGCCGATACGGATGTCGAGACGGCCTCCGGTAACGTCTACTACGCCGGCGCGGGGGCTGGCTCGAGTACCTCCAGTTACAGCGGCAGGCACTGCTCCGGATTCACAAAGCGCTATCACCGAGGCTTGAGCGGCGAGCTGCTTGATGCTTTTGCCTTCACCCGCTTCAACCTCGGCGACGTACCGATCAGCGTACGTGCAGGTCGTCATACGGTGTATTGGGGCAATGGGGTGCTGATCGCCGGCCATGCAGTGTCCTATTCGCAGGCCCCGTTGGATGGACGCAAGGCGGTTAGCAGCCCGGGGACCGAGACACGCGAGATATTTCTGCCCCTGGGCAGTTATCCGCCCAGGCCCAGCTCACCGAGAACCTGTCCGTCGCCGCCCAGTATTTCCTCGAGTGGGAGTCGACCCGCGCGCCGGAGAGTGGCACCTATCTCGCTTCTGCCGGCGTCGCTCTTGAGGGCCCTGACCGGATGCCGTTGTTCACCGGCGTCGCCCGACCGATCAACGATCCGGTGACGCCGCGAAACCGCAGCAACTGGGGGGAGATGGGCACCTATAGCCTGGATTTCCTGCACTCGGACCTCAGTCTGTTCTACCGCCGGTTCGACGACTACAACCCGTGGGGGCTGCAGGTCGGCAGTGACTTCGCACGCTACGTCTACGCCAGGGACGTTCGACTTTACGGCCTGGGGTGGTCGGTGGGACCGGTATAAGGTGGCGGGTCGGTTGGTGTCGACCTTTCCTATCGGCAAAACGCCCCGCTGGTATCGAGCAACTTCAGTATGGCCGACAACGCGGGAGGCCGTGGTGACACCTGAACATCCCCAATGCACTGGACATGCCCTTGCCCCAGGCCGAAGACATTGTCGCCTTGGCTCTGCAGGAGCTGCCTAACGGTCCGACCCTGGTCCATCCCCAATACGTCGACATTACTGGCTCCGGGCAGGCGCCGGGCCGGGTGCGACGCGAGCACGTGATCGCCAAGAGTGCCGAGGCCGCGGTTTTCATCGGCAACGACTGACACACTTACCACGAGAGTGAACGAGGCCTGCTCATGAAAGGTTTCAACAACGCGGAATTAAAGCGGGGCTGGCACGTGATAATTCTGGTAGTCGTCGGAGTGGCGACAAGCTCTAGTTCGCTGCTGCTGTACAGCTTTGGCGCCATGGTTATACCGCTGGAACGGGCCATGGGGTGGGCGCGCACTGACCTGCAGGCGGCGATCACTGCCCTGTCACTGGGCACCATCGTCGGCGTGCAACTGGCCGGCTGGCTCAACCTGCGCTATGACCTGCGCGCCGTCACGCTGGTTTCGCTGGTCGCGCTAGCCCTGAGTGTCTGCACGCTAGCGCGCATCGGTGGTTTTATCTGGACGCTCTACTTGGGGTTCTTCCTAGTGCCGCTAGCCGGGCTGGGTACCTTGCAGATCACTTGGTCGCATCTGGTCAATCTATGGTTCGAAGAAAATCGCGGGCTTGCCCTGGCAATCATCCTCAGCGGCTCCGGTCTTGCCGCAATCGGTTTGGCTTCTGCTTCGTCTGCTTTCTGGTCGGCCCGTTATTGCTGCTGACGCTGGGGGTGTATCCGCGCTTCAGGCAGGAGTCGGCGGTAGTGCATGGATAATTTTCTGGACAAATTATTAAAATGTGTTCAATTAATTGGCTTCTGAAATCGTGTAGAAAAAATAAGAAGGAGGCTGTATGCGCGCTGCTGTGATTTCCGAACGCAATGTTCCGCCGCTGGTGGGCGATTTCTGTGAACCCGAGCTGCAGGACGGTGCGGTCCTGATCGACGTCGACACTGCCGGTCTCGGCGGCTGGGATGTGCTCGGTGCCTATCGCCTAGGGGTGGAGTACCCCTGCGTGATCCGTGGAGAGGGTGTGGGGCACACCACCGATGGCCGCCGCGTGTATTTTGGTGAGCGCTCGGTAGCGCCGTTTGGTGCCTGGGCCGAGCGTACCCTGGTACCTGCTCCCGAGGTGTGGGAGGTACCGGATGACGTCGACGACAAGACCGCCATCAGTATGGGCATCGCCGCTACCGGGGCCATAGTGCCGTTGGAGAAAGCCGAGATCCAGAAGGGCGAGAAGGTGCTCATCCTTGGTGCCACTGGTACCCTCGGCCAAATAGCTCTACAACTGGCTCGTGGTATGGGGGCGGGTAAGGTGGTGGGTGCCGCACGCGCGGAGCAAGCCCTGTTGGGCCTGAAAACGCGTGGTATCGCTGATGAGGTGGTGACTTTGGGGGGAGCGGACGACGTGGCCGCCCTAAAGGACGCCGCCGACGGTGGGTTCGACGTGGTCCTCGATCTGGTCTGTGGCCAACCGATGCTCACCGCCCTGAAGGCCACCAACTGGGGAGCGCGGATCATGACTATCGGTACCGGGGCGGGGCGGCAAGTCAACCTGGACATTGCCGACCTGCTGTTCCGCTCGTTGTCTTGTATCGGCACCGGTCAGCGTCCACCGGCTGAGCGCGAGCAGATCTGGCGGCGTCTTCTGAAGATCGCCAAGGAACAGAATATTTGGATCGACTATATGGACTACACCCTGGACCAGGCCACCGAGGCCTGGGCTGCACAAGTGGCCGGCCCGCACGCGAAGATCACTGCAAGCATCAAACGCTGAGTCGCTTGGGAGCCCGCGGCCTGCATCCCGGCGGTTAAGAAGTCTAATGCTTGCCGGGGTGCGGAGCGGAATGTACTGCTGGTCCGCTAAGAGGGACTGTAATTGCTGCGCTGATGACGGAATTCCTCTGGTGTCATTCCAACCTCCTTGCGAAAGGCTGCGGTGAAAGCAGCAGCATTCTGGAAACCGGCACCATGGGCGACCTGCTTGATCAGCAGATGCCTGTCGGCTAGCAGCACCATGGCTTTGCGGATACGGATTTCCGCCGCGTAACAGCGTAGAGTCTTGCCGGTGGTGTGCTTGAAATACGCCGATAGCTTTCTCACTGGCAGTGAGCAGGCATCTGCTAGGCGATGCAAGGAAGCGTCCTCGGCAGATCCATACTCTAGCATTTCACGTAGTAGTTTCAGCTGACGGGGCGTTAGTTTGCCGCATGCCTCATCGTCGCGATGGCTGCCTAGGAACTCCCGGCGCAGATCCAAGGCGATGCTGGTTAGCAAGCATTCGGTATGCAGCTCACTGGCGAAGCCCGGTGCGACAACTTCTTCGGCCAGGCGTTGCAGTGTGCTTTGCAGGTAGTGACTCTGTAGGTCGAGCATGTTCTCGTCGGTGCGGCCTGCCCAATCCCAACGGTAGGCTGCCAGGTCACCGAGGTCTGCCGGATCGAATAGGCAGATCACGGCTTTTTGCTGGCAGGCGTCATGTTTGAGATGGAACTCGGTACCATGGGGAATGAATAGAAGTTGGCCGAGTGGTTTGAGTTCGTGCTGAATGTGGCCGCGGAAGCTACCGAGGTTGTGCGCTTTTTCGTTGCACCCGAAGCCCGAAGGGGTGAGTAGCATGCGTATCAGACAGCCCTTGCGGGTCTCGATCAGTGCAGTTCCGGCGCTAGGCCAGAAGGCATGTTCCTGGCGCACGTCAAAGCCTTTCTTGCAAAGCGATGCTTCTGTCACGAAAGCCCCCGATTGCTCGGATTCGTACTCGCAGTAATTGATCGCGTTCATCTTCAACCTTCAGCAATTCTTGTTATTGGCGCTGAAATGCGAACGGTCGCAGGAGCACCGAGCGCAGGCTCGCTCGGTGGTGCTTTCGTCTAAGCCCGAGTCTACCCAGGGAGATCACGAAGGCGATTCATAAAAATAAGAGGCAGGTATCGGAAAAGCAGATGGCGAGAGGTAAGGACATTTCCATGCGGCAACTCCGTTACTTTGTAGCGGCAGCTGACGCCGGCCAGTTCTCCCAGGCCGCACTCAAGGTGCATGTGTCGCAATCGGCAATCACTGCGGCCGTCCTGCAGCTTGAGGAAACGTTGGGGGCTAGTCTGTTCGAGCGCTTACCTTATGGAGTGGCACTGACTGCCGAGGGGCACAAGTTTGCCCTGCATGCCCGACATATTCTGGATACCCTGCAGGATGCCCTTAGTGAGCCGCTGTTACTCGGTCATTCGATGCAGGGAGTCGTGAGGGTCGGTGCGTCTTACACGGTGCTCGGCTACTTCCTACCGGCGCTTCTGGCGCGTTTCAAACGCAGTTACCCTCAGGTGGAAATCGACCTCATTGACATGGACCGTTCGAGCATCGAGGCTGCAGTGGCCGACGGTTGCCTTGACCTGGGTTTGGTGATCACCTCCAATAGTCAGGACCTGTCTCGCTTCGAGCATCATGTACTGATCCGTTCTCGGCGCCAGCTCTGGCTTGCTAGTCAGCATCCTCTAATGACGGCGAGCTCGGTCACTCTCGAGGATGTCGCCGGGCACGCCTATATTCTGGCAACAGTGGACGAGGGTGACGTCTCCACTAACCGTTACTGGGAGGCGCAGGGGCTAGCGCCACAGGTGGCGTTCCGTACCTCTTCGATGGAAGCTCTGCGTGGTCTGGTGGCGCACGGTTTTGGCGTCGCCATCCTGTCCGACATGCTTTATCGCGCCTGGTCCCTGGAGGGCAAGAAAATCGAGGCACGTCCATTGGCCGATGCCATTCCGCCCATGGAACTCGGATTGGTTTGGCGTCCCGACGCCGACCTACCGGAGCCCGCCCAGGCATTCCGGCAGTTCCTGATCATGGCATGTGCTTCCTAAACGCGCTGATAGGCATCGGCCGAGAGGGAATGCACAGCCCACCCCGGCTCGATGAGATCAGGGGCGGTTTCTAGTGCTTGTCCAGTTCGATTTCGATGGCCTGAAGTAGACGCGAATCGTCCGTCGCCACATCCGGGGCGAAGCGGCCAACCACCTGTCCGTCACGGCTGACCAGGAACTTCTCGAAGTTCCACAGTACCGCGGGAATCGGTCCCGCTTCTATGCCATAGCCTTTGAGGCGTTCGCGCATCGGACCTTCGCCTACGGTGTGTGGTTGCGCCTCCGTCAGCAGTCGGTACAGGGGATGGCGGTATTCGCCGGTCACCGCGATCTTGGAGAACAGGGGGAACCGGACGGCGTAGTTCAGTTCGCAGAATGCCTTGATTTCCTCGTCGCTGCCGGGCTCTTGTTCCCTGAAGTCATTGGCTGGGAAGCCCAGGATCTCGAGCCCGGCCGGCCCCTTGTCCTCGTAGAGCTTTTCCAGACCGGCATACTGGGGGGTGAGCCCGCACTTCGAAGCAACGTTCACCACCAGAAGTACCTTGCCCTTGAAGCGCTCGAGCGTCAGGGCATCGCCTTCGATGCTCTTGAGTGGGATGTCGTAGATCGTCTGGGTCATGTTGTTCTGCTCCTTTCGTTTGGGACGGGGAGTCGACTCTTTCAGGCTTGTTCGTTGCGCTTCCGGGCTGTTTCGACGAAATCGCGTTTGAGGGTAGGGAAATAGGCTATCTGCCCACCCATGCCACCGCTGATGTCAATGGACGCGGCGCTGATGAACGAAGCGTACTCGCTGGCCAGGAACAGAGCCATGCCGGCGACGTCCTCGGGCTTGCCGAAGCGACCGAGTGGAACCACCTTGAGCACCATCTCGTTGAACTCCTCGCGGCTTACGCCGGGCGGCATCTCTTTGTAATGGCGCTCCCACTGCCCGGTGTCGATCCAGCCCATGTTCAGACTGTTGACGAGGATGTTGTCTTGCGCCAGGGACATGCCTAATGAGCGCGAGAGGGCGATGCAGGAGGCTCGGTTGATCACCGAGGGGATGCCGTCCGGGGTGGGCACGCTCCCCGCGAGAGCGTTGATTTCTATGATCCGTCCCCAGCGTTGAGCACGCATGTATGGAACCACTGCCTGGACGAAACGATAGTGACCCAGCTGCAGGATATTGGCGTGTTCGAGAATGGCCTCTGGTGTCAGGGTGTCCAGGTTGCCGCCCTTGCCCTGACCTGCATTGTTGACCAGGACGTCCACGCCACCCCAGGTCTCGGCGACCTCGGTGACAAATGCTTTGACCCCTGTTGTATTGGTGACATCGACGGCACGAGCAATGACTGCCTGCGCGGTGCTTTCCAGTTCCTGGCCAGCGGTCGTCACAGCTTCCAGGGTACGGGCGCAAATAGCCACTTTCGCGCCTTCGTTGGCAAATGCCTGGGCGATTGCCTTGCCAATGCCTCGTGACGCGCCGGTTATGATGACTCGTTTACCTCTGAGATCGATGTGCATGGAGCCTCCTGCTGTGGCCGATGGCCGGGGGTATCCGATGGATGCCGGCCTGTTGCGCCGCATTAAATCCCAGAGAGCGGGTTTTTTAAAGAAAATATTGAACAAAAAATATGTTTGTGTTTATTTTGGATTCGCCTCTCGCATTCTGCCTGACCCGGTGTCTGTGAAGGTCCCGTATGGGGCCAAACTGCGCGCATTCCGGGAGCGTGGGGCGCCTCTAAGCAGGGACCTCAGTCTGTGCACGTGATTCTGAATATAGAATTGAAATCTGCATATGGAATTATTTGCGCTGATCGGCTAGGGTGCTGATAGGTTTGATGGAACGTTTCTGCGATTGGTGTGCATAAATTGCCAAGGGGCCCCAGGCGAGGCCGATGGGAGTATTAGTACGATTCTGCTCCTAAGTGTTTGAAAATAAAAATAAAAGGATCTGAGATGAACGCGATGGCAATGAAGAGGTCTGGGCGCAAGTCCCTCGTTCTCAGTGGTCTGGCCCTGGCTGTCATGGGGCAGGTCGGTGGTGTGATGGCGATGGACATCGATGTCGGCAATCCCGACCTACGGCTGCGATGGGACAACACTGTGCGGTACAACCTCGGGGTTCGGACCGAGGGTCAGGACCACAAGATCATGAACAACCCGAACTACGACGAGTCCGACGGCAAATTCGACAAGGGCGATGTCGTCACCAATCGCCTGGATTTGCTCAGTGAACTTGACCTCTCCTTCCGCGATCAGTACGGCGCACGCCTGAGCGCCGCGGCCTGGTACGACGATGCCTACCACGATACTGATGTGAAGAGTAACGTCCCGGGCTATTCGACCAGTTACAACCGGGATCGCTACAGTTCCGAAACCAAGCGCTATGCGCTCGGACCCTCCGGTGAAATCCTCGATGCCTTTGTGTGGAGCAACTTCCAGCTGGGGCAGACGCCCATCAACGTAAAGGTCGGCCGGCACACCAATTACTGGGGGGAGGGGCTGCTGTTCGGTGCCCATGCTGTGTCCTACTCCCAGGCACCAACCGATGGTATGAAGGCAGTAGTTAGCCCCGGTATCGAGACCAAGGAAGTCTTCCTGCCGATCGGGCAGATTTCCGCGAAAGCCCAGGTCACCGACAACCTTTCCATTGCCGGTCAGTACTTCTACGAGTGGGACAATACCCGCTTCCCTTATGGTGGAACTTACTTCGGCGCAGCAGATCCCTTCTTCGAAGGCCCTGATAGGTTGCCTGCGGCTCCAGGCTTCAACCTCAATCATGCGTCTTCTAAGCGTGGGCGCGATGGTGAGAACTGGGGAGTGATGGCCAAGCTAAATGTCGAGGCTATCGAAACTACCTTTGGTGCTTATTATCGCCAATTCGACGACTACCAACCCTGGCTATCGCCACAGGTTGATGCTGCCCATCGCCAATACCGACTGGTTTATCCGCGTGACGTCAAGCTGGTGGGCGTCAGCGCTTCCCGGGCCATTGGCAGCGCCGCAGTAGGTGCAGAACTGTCCTATCGCAAGGATGGGGCGCTCAATGCTACTGGCGTCAGCTTGCTGGACGATGAGGGGCCACGTGGTGACACCATCCACTTCGTGGCCAACGCCGTGTACGGCGTACCGCGCAACTTCATCGCCGATAACGCAACGCTGGTCACTGAGTTCGCCTACAGCCATCTGGACAAGGTGACGGAGCACAAGGAGCTTTACAAAGGCGAAGGCTACAACTGCGTGGATGTCCAAACCGGCGGCAAGGGTGACAAATCCGATGGCTGCTCTACCCGTGACTACTACGCCGTGGCGGTGAACTACACCCCGCAATATGTCGAGATCCTGCCGTCATGGACTCTTGATGTGCCGCTGACCATTAACTATGGCCTGCACGGTAATGCTGCCAGCGCCGGTGGTGGTAGCGAGGGCGCGCTTTCCTGGTCGGTCGGTGCGAAGATGACCTACCGTCAGGAACACGAATTCAGCCTGCGCTACGCCGACGTATCCGCGCAGGAGAAGAATTCCCTGAATGCCAATGGAGAGCGGATGGTCAATGGCAACGGTAACGTTGGCGGTACCGACCGTGGTTGGTTGGTCTTCACCTACAAAACCTCCTTTTAATAATTCCAAGAACGGAGACTGGTCATGAAACTTCGACTCGCCTTAGCCCTTGCCTTGGGTGGACTCTCTTTGCCGGTACTGGCTGCCGTGAGCCAGCAGGAGGCCGCCGAACTCGGCAAGGACCTGACGCCCTGGGGGGCGATCAAAGCTGGTAATGCCGATGGTACCATCCCTGCCTATGAGGGTGGCCTGAAGAAGGCCCCGCCAGGGTTCCAGCCGGACAGCGGATTCTGGGTCGATCCCTTCAAGGATGAGAAGCCCCTGTTCCGCATCACCGCTGCGAATGCCGACAAATACGCAGACAAGCTCAGCGAGGGGCAAAAGGCCCTCCTCAAGCGCAATCCCGAGACCTGGTACATGGACGTCTACCCGAGTCATCGGACAACCGCCTATCCCGACGCCGTGGTCAACGCGACGCTACGCAATGCCACCGGTTGCCAGGTGCAAAAGGATGGCCTAGCGGTCGACCCCGCCTGTCGTGGCGGCCTGCCGTTCCCTATCCCGAAAAACGGCAACGAGGTGATGTGGAACCAGCAGCTGCGCTACAAGATCGGTCCGGGCTATTCCACTACCAGTTCTTCCAACAGTTGGGTGATCGATACCAATGGCCAGGTGACCAAGACTGCCGAGCAGGCGACCTTCGAGGAAACGCCGTTCTACCAGACCAGCCAGACCGATCGTGATCCGATGATGTACGCCAGGGTGTTCTCGCTGAACAACTTCCCGGCGCGGCGGGCGGGGGAGGTGATCGTCCTCAACGATTACCTCGACCCGGAAGCCAAGCCACGTCGTTCCTTCAGCTACACCCCAGGGCAGCGCCGGGTCAAGCTGGCTCCTGAGTTCAACTTCGACACCCCCGTTGCCAGCCAGGGCGGGGTAACTCTGTTCGACGAACTGCAGATGTTTTCCGGCAGCCAGGACCGCTTCGACTACAAGCTGGTAGGCCGCAAGGAAATGTACATTCCCTATAACGCGTACAAGTTCTACTTCGATTGCAAGCAGGACGAGCAATTCCTCAAGAACCACGCCAATCCTGCCTGCGAGCGTTGGGAACTGCACCGTGTCTGGGTGGTCGAGGCAACTCTCAAGCCTGGCATGCGCCACGTCTACAGCAAACGGACCTACTACCTCGATGAAGACACCTTCGGCATCGGCCTGTACGACGCCTGGGACAAGAGCGGTGCGCTGTACCGGGCGATCTTCCTCAGCGGCGTGCAGATTTACGACAAGAACATCCCTTACAACGTGAAGAACGTCGTGTACGACTTCAACAAGGGGATGTGGGCACTGTTGAACGATGCGCTGAAAGGTGGTTATCGCTTCACTGACGAGCCCTATTCGGAGCGTCAGATGAACCCGGAGGCGATCGTCTCCCGCGTCACCCAGCGTTGACTGTGAGCCCGCGCGACATTGCTTGCGTGGGCAGATGACAAGAAATGGGCGCGTCGGTGTGCTTGCTTTGGCCGGACGCGCCCGGTGGTTGAGGAAAATAACAATGACAAGCCCTTGCCGTGACCTGATCCATTCGATGCACTGCCTGCTGACTGGCAGATGGCAAGTTCGCCGGCAGGTGTTGTTGGCTGTGGCTTCGACTCCTCTGTTGCTGTTCGCCCCGTTGTTCGCTGGCGCGGCGACGATTGTCGGGAATGACGTCCTGAGCAAGCCTGCTCCGAAGGTAAGTCCTCATATACGCCCTCCAATTGTTGCTGTGACCCACTCTGGCGAGGCACTGCTCGGTGTCGGTCCACATGGTGTGATCCTACGCTCGGAAGACAATGGCCAGAATTGGAGCCAGGTTCCCAGTCCGGTTTCCAGCGATCTGGTGCAAGTACGCTTCACCGATACGAAGAATGGCTGGATCGTCGGCCACGACGCTTTGCTATTGCACAGTGGCGATGGCGGCCGGAGTTGGCAGATACGCCTGGATGGAAGGCAGGTACTGGTGCTCCTGCGCGAGCACTACTCGCGAGCAGAGAAAGCTGGAGATCAGCAGGCTGGCGACCTGTTGCGTGAAATCGACCTGGCAATGAAAACCTCGGCAACGTCGGATGTCTTGCCCACGCCGTTGCTCGATGTTGCCTTCGATGACAAGGGTAATGGCTTTGTAGTGGGCGCTTTCGGCCTGATGCTGCACAGCACGGATGCCGGCGCCACTTGGGAGCCCTGGATTGAGCGCTCGGATAACGAGCGGCGTATGCACCTCTATGGACTCGCCCAGGACCATGGTCAGTTCTACGCCTGTGGCGAGCAGGGACTGCTGCTGCGCCTGAACCCCGAGTCGCAGCATTTCGTCAAGGTTGAGACGCCCTATGGCGGTACCTTCTTTGGTATCGCCGCTCGTGACGGTCTTCTGCTTGCCTATGGCCTGCGCGGCAACTTGTATGCGAGCCAGGATGATGGCCGGGACTGGCGCAAGGTCGAAACCGGGTTGGACAGTAGTGTGGTGGGGTTGGTTGATGAGGCTGGTTCGCTGGTGCTGGTCAGCCAGAGCGGGCAACTGGCGGTACTGGCCCCGAGTTCATTGCTGGTACGGGCCCTTGAGCCGGTACGCTCCAGCGAAGTTTATGCGGCGAGCCGAACTGGCCGAGATGGCCGCTTGCTTGTGGCTACCTACGCCGGCGCACGGGTCGTGCAGATCGCCACAGCGGAATGAGCCTGCGGCTCCCCTCCAGAGAGAACGTAGAAATGGTCGAGCAGAAATACAACAGTGGAATGCCGGTGATCCCTGACCTTCGGGACTTCGACATGACCTCCGGCGGGTTTCTCGAGCGAGTGATCTTCAACAATCGCATCTTGGTGTTGCTGGCATGCCTTGTTGCCACCCTGGTACTGGGCTTCCATGCGACTCGATTGCAGGTTAACGCCAGCTTCGAAAAGATGATTCCTAGCGCCAGCCCGTATATCAAGAATTATCTTGCCTACAAGAGCGAGTTGCCTGGGCTCGGTAACAGCGTGCGGATCGTGGTGGAGAACAAGAAGGGAGACATCTATGACCATGACTACTTGACCGCGCTGCAGAAGGTGAATGACACCCTGTACCTGATTCCCGGGGTCGATCGTTCTTGGATGAAGTCTCTGTGGATGCCGATCGTGCGCTGGAAGGAGGTTACCGAGGAAGGCATCGACGGTGGTGCGGTGATGCCCGCCGATTACAACGGTAGCCAGGCGTCCATTAACAAGCTTCGGCGCAATATCGCGCGCGCAGGCATTCTGGGAAGTTTGGTGGCCAACGACAGTCGCTCCAGCATGATCGTCGCCCCCCTCTTGGAGACCAATCCCCAGACTGGCCAGCCGCTGAACTACCGCGAGTTCTCCCGCCAGTTGGAGACCCAACTACGGTCGATGGAGAACGACTCGGTTGGTATCCATATCGTTGGTTTCAGCAAGCTGGTCGGTGATCTGATCGATGGTCTCTACGCGGTAATGCTGTTCTTCGGCGCGTCGGTGATCATCGCCGCAGTCTTCGTCTACTTCTATACCCGCTGCCTGCGCAGCACTTTGCTGTTGGTTGGCATCGCCGTGGCTGGCGTAATCTGGCTGCTCGGCCTGATGGAGCTACTCGGCTACGAACTGGATCCCTACTCGATCCTGGTGCCGTTTCTGATCTTCGCCATCGGGATTTCCCATGGCACGCAGAAGATGAACGGCATTCTCCAGGACATCGGGCGTGGTACACACAAGTACATTGCTGCCCGCTACACCTTCCGCCGTTTGTTCCTGACCGGGTTGACAGCGTTGCTGTGTAATATCGTCGGCTTCGCCGTCCTGGTGATCATCGATATCCCGGTGATCCGCGACTTGGCCTTGACCACCAGTATCGGTGTGGCTGTGCTGATCTTCACCAAACTGCTGCTGATCCCCGTAGCGCTGTCCTATCTCGGGGTCAGTCAGAAGGCCGCGCGGATCGCCATCGAGAAGGATCGCGCCGGGGAAGCCAACCGCGGTTTCCTCGGCCATATCTGGCACGGTCTTGACCGCTTCACCGAACGTCCCTGGTCGATAGGGGTGATCGCCCTGTCCGTTATCGTTACCGCTGCATGCAGTGTGGTAATGCTTCATCTCAAGGTCGGTGACCTTGACCCTGGGGCGCCGGAGTTGCGCGCTGACTCGCGCTACAATCAGGACAACGCGTTCATCACCGCCAACTATGGCCTGTCCAGCGACCAGTTCGTGGTGATCATGAAGACCAACGAGGACAACTGCCGCCTCTATCAGCCGTTGCAGACTATGGACCGGCTGGCCTGGCAATTGCGTCAGACCGAGGGCGTGCAGACCACCAGTTCGCTGGCCGAGACTGTGCGTTTCTTCACTGCGGGCATGGCCGAAGGCAGCGGCAAGTGGCTGACCATCAGTCGTGACCAGGCGATCACTAATTCCTCGGTAGACTCGGCGATGATCTCCTCGCCGGGGATCACCAACCAGAAGTGCTCGATCACACCGCTGATTGCCTATCTGGCCGATCACAAGGCCGACACGCTCAACCGCGTGCTGCGGGTTGCTGAGGAGTTCGCCAGGCAGAACAACATCAGTACCGGAGAGCAACCGGTCGAGTTCCTCCTTGCCGCCGGTAACGCCGGTATCGAGGCTGCTACAAACATCGAGGTGGAGCGGGGTATCGTCACCATGTACCTGGCGGTGTATGGCGCCACAGCATTACTTTGCCTGCTCACTTTCCGTAGCTGGCGTGCCACGCTGGTAGCGCTGATTCCGTTGCTGATGACAACCATCATCTGCAAGGCCCTGATGGTGTGGCTGGGTATTGGCTTGAAGGTGGCGACCTTGCCGGTCATCGCCGTCGGCGTCGGCGTCGGCGTCGACTATGCCCTGTACCTGCTCAGCGTGCAGTTGGCGGTGCAGGAGCGTGGTGGCAGCCTGACTGTGGCTTATCGGCGCTCCCTAGACTTCACTGGCAGAGTGGTAGCCCTGATCGGTTTGACTATGGCGGCGGGCGTCGTTACCTGGGCCTGGTCACCCATCAAGTTCCAGGCCGACATGGGCATCCTGCTGACCTTCATGTTCCTCTGGAACATGCTCGGCGCTCTTGTGCTCATACCGGCCCTGTCCCATTTCCTGCTCAACCCGAAAGCTCGTCCCGCAGAACCCTTGATGGCTGGCAACACTGTGCCCGGCCCTCTCGGGAAAGGCACGGACGTAAACGTCCACGTTGCTACCGCCCATTGATCAACCCGGCCTACAGGGGCGGATGCTCGGTGGTATGTCTCCGCGCCTGGCCGACGACTAGAGGAAAGTTGCATGTTCGAATTGTTGATGAGCGCCGACATGATGGTGCCGGACCCCGACGGGATGACCGAGAAGCTAGTGGACAAGCTCGGTGTCTATAAGCATGAGCGCTGGCGGCAGGCGTTCGATAACCACCCCTACATCGCGCATTTCCTGCGGGTGCACAAATCCTTGGCGGTGGCGCCTACGCGCATCGAGCCGCAGTGGCACCTCGACAAGCCGAACCCCGGAGACCCGTTGTTCCACGATTTCCTAGAAAGCCTCAAGGACTATCAGGGGCATCATCGGCCGATGATGACCCACTCCATTGTCCTGGCCCTGCACCGCGAGAAGTTCTCTGTGCTGGTAGATAAGTTGATGCGCCGCCGCCTGCCGTTCCGCATGGCGCAGCGCACGCCGGAGATGCCGTTTGATCGCCTATGGCTCGGTGCCACGCCGGAGCAGCCGTATTACCAGCCTTCGGTCGACGGAGGCCTATGCATCGAGATCATGGAGACCGAGCCGCTGCAGATGCCGGCGGAAACCTACGCGCTGCCGCCGGTGCAGCCCCGTGACCTGGCGCCCGGCGGTATGGTGCGGGTGACTGCCCGCGGCTTCCTGGTGCGTGATCTGGACGAGACCTTGCGCAAGGTGTCCGCCAATCTTGACTGGGAGCCCAGCGGTCCGGTGGAGCAACTGCGTGAGGAAGGTTATCGCCGAGCGCGCATGGGCTTTACTGTGGCCAACAGCGCGACTCTCGATGTGCTCGAAGCGACCCACTGGAACACCGATGCCGGTCACTATTTGAACAACTGGGGCCCGGGCCCGTACTACATCCGCATTGGTGTCAACGACTTGGCTGCGAAGGCTGAGGAGTTGCGCGCGCGGGGGACTGCCTTCCAGTGGATCGAGTCGAGCGAAGCTGTTGGTGGTCGGCCACTGATCAAGGTCGACCCGAAGGAACTGGACGGCCAGGTGTTCGAGTTCGAGGAGGTGCTTGTATGACTTCCAGTTCGGAGGTATTGGATCCGCTGGTGATCAATGGAGCTGTTCGCATCGAGCGCGATTCCACCCTGGGTTGGATCGTGCTGACCCGGCCCGGACAGATCAACGCTATTAATGACGATATCCGCATCGGCGTGCCGAAGGCTTTGGCGCAGCTGGAGACCGACCCGCAGGTGCGGGTCATCCTAATTCGCGGCGAGGGTGACCGAGGTTTTTGCGCCGGTGCGGACATCAAGGAAAAACGTGGTGATGAGTCGGCCATACAGGTTCGTCAGCGTATGGAGCATTCCCGCTGGATAGAGTCCCTGGACCGCATCTCCAAGCCAGTGATAGCCGCCATCCATGGCTACTGCATGGGGGGAGGTCTGGAGCTGGCTCTGGCTTGCGATATCCGCTTCGCCGCGCCAAGTGCGGTATTTGCCCTACCGGAAACCGGGCTCGGCCTCATTCCCGGTGGCGGCGGAACCCAGCGCTTGGCGCGAGTCGTTGCTCCGGGGCTAGCCATGGACCTCCTGTTGACTGGTGAGCGGATTAGAGCGGATGAAGCCCGCCGGGTTGGTCTGATCACCCGCCTGGCGAGCGACGAGACCAACTGGCTTGATGAGGTTGCGGCACTCGCCCGGTTGATAGCCACCAAGCCGCCTGCCGCTTCTGCTTACGTCAAGCAGGCCGCGCGGGCTGCGTTGGAGCTGGACATCAAGCGCGGACTGGATCTTGAATTAGATCTGTTTGCGCTCCTGGCACCAACCAAGGACCGCCGAGAGGCCGCGCTAGCGTTTGCCGAGCGGCGTGTACCGCGCTTCACCGGTGAATGACGGGAATGAGTTGAAAGTAGTGTGGAGAACAAGGTTATGACCAGTATGGGAAAACTATCTGGACGCGTTGCGATCGTCACTGGCTCCGGTGGCGGACTGGGGGCCGAATGCGCGCGGGTTTTGGCCTCCCATGGGGCCTCCATTGCCGTAGTCGACATCAATGGAGAGGCTGCCGCGGAAGTGGCGGCCTCCTTGATATCTTCTGGTCACGAGGCGCTGGGCATCCGCACCGATGTCTCGTCGGAAGAGGACGTACACGCCATGGTTGGCCAGGTCAAGGAGCATTTCGGTCGCATTGACGTGCTGCATAACAATGCTGCAGTGCTCAATGCCGGGCAGCGACAGCGCGATCGCGACCTGGCTAATCTCGACATGGACGCTTTCGACCGGGCCATCGCTGTCAACCTACGTGGAGCGGTGCTATGCACCAAACACGTCGTTCCGGTGATGCTGGAGCAAGGTGGCGGCTCGATTATTTTCGCCACCTCCGGTCTGGGTGTGCAGGGGGATATGTCGCTGACAGGCTACGCCACCTCCAAGGCGGCGCTGCTGATGCTGCCTAAGCTGGTTGCTGCGCAGTACGGCAAGCAGGGGGTTCGCGGCAACGCTGTACAGATCGGTCTTGCGCCGCAGCACCCATTGCCTGACGCCCTGCTGGACATCATGCGTGACAACCACTGCACGCCGGAGCTGGGCACCCCTCGGCAGATCGCCGACGTGGTGGCTTTCCTGGCCTCCGACGAGTCCTCGTTCATCACCGGCAGTACCGTGGTGGCCGATGGCGGCTTCAGTAGCCACACTCCGTCACTGGTAGCGGTGCGCAAGCTGTTCGACCAGATGGGGCGCAATAGCATGTGAGCGAAGCGGGCCGGTAGGGGCGGTCAGGCCTCACGCCTGCGTGCTGAAGCTCAATCCGCACCAATCCGAATGGACCCGGGCGAGAAGTGTGGTCGTCAGTGCCCGGAGACGCCAAGCATTCCCCCGACTGGCCACTACCTGCTGTAGCTTGGCAATTTGCTGGCCACCTGGATGAGCAGCCCTTGTAGCTGCCGATAGTCATGCCCTTGCGCCCGCATCGACCGTTCCCTTTAGAAAACTTTTATTCGTGGTCACCGATGTCGATATCGGCGAGGGCTGTGCCTTGCGCCGCAAGAGTCGCTGGAGAATTGTTTGACCGCCGGTAAAACGATGCCCAACCACTGCCGGTTGGTTGTTGCTAGCGTTGCCTTCCCGGTGAAAGGCAGGACCCTAGCCTTCTGCCAAGCAGGTAGTAGTGGTCTGGTGAGAGATTGCCAGAGCCACCAGGCACTTACTCAAAACAGCGATGAACAAGAACAATCAAGCCATGAAAAATGACAACACGGATTTCGATGTAATTATCGTGGGTGGTGGTACCAACGGCCTGTCGGCGGGTTGCTACCTAGGGATGGATGGCAAGAAGGTGTTGGTGCTTGAGGCGCTGGACAAGGTTGGCGGAATGGCCTCATCGGGCTACCTGATTCCCGAGGCGCCGCAACACCTCGTACACCCTTGCGCGATGGATATGATGTCCATGCGCGTTCATGCCCACGTACCCCACGAGCTGCAGCTCGAACGGCATGGGTTCAAGTCGATCGAGCTGTCGCCGGGCTACGTGTACTTGCACCCGGATGGCACCTCGCTGGTGTTCTGGCGTGATCGTCAAAAGACGGCCGCGGAAATCCGCCGTTACAGCACCAGGGACGCTGAGGCATTCCTTGAGTTCATGGCGGTCATCGACCTGTTCCTCGACATCGCTTTGCCGATGATGCGGATCGACCCGGCTCGGACCAACATCATGACCAAGCTGAAGGTCGTAGGTACTGCACTCAAACACCGCAAGCTCAAGCCCGAGCTGATGGCGCTGATGACCGGTTCGGCACACCAGGCCGCGCGGGAGCGCTTCGAGCACCCGGTGACCATCTCTGCCATGTGTGCGCTCACTGGCCTGGCCGGCGACATCAGTGCCGATGGTGGTGGCATCTATTACGCCCTGCTGGGTTTCCTCCATCGCTTCGGTGTTGGTCGGGTGATCGGTGGCATGCAGCAGCTCAGTAACGCCATGCGCGCGCGCCTGGAGGAGCTTGGTGGCCAGGTCCTGACCCTGGCCCGTGTCGAGGAAATCCTCGCCAGCCGGGGCAAGGTTCGGGGTGTACGGTTAGCTGATGGACGTGAGTTCACGGCCCGTGCGGTTGTTGCCGGCTGCCATCCCAAGGTCGCGCTGGAAATGGTCAGCGCCGGAGAAATGCCACGCAACCTGCTGACCCGTATCGCCATGGCACCGGCCAACGCCAGGGGCTCTGGGCCGCTTAAGGTGGACCTGGCACTTGATGGACAGATCGCAGTACCTCGTTTCGAGGCTGCCAGAGGCGATGGTGTCGACCTGCGCAAGGCCTGCCTGATGATAGGTACCGAAGAGGCGGTACTGGAGAACTTCGCCTCTAGCGCCCGGGGAGAAGTGCCGCGCCTGCCCTACATCACCATGGTAGCTCCCAACTCGGTGGATCCTTCGCAGTCGCCGGAGGGACAGGACGTGCTCTATATCTACCCGCCGGTAATGCCGGTCGCTCCTCTTGAAGGGTGGGATGCGCTCAGGGAGCGAGTGGCTGACCAAGTGGTCGAACAACTGTCCGAATACGTCGAGGGTATTCAGGGGCATGTAATTGGGCGCTGGATCGAGGCGGCGCCGGATTTCACTGCACGCTTGAATACAGTGAACGGTTGCGTGGTGCATATCGACACCACGTCCATGCGCTCCAGTGCCATGCGGCCAGCCTATGGCCTCGGTGGAGAGACTCTCCCGGTCGAAGGGTTGTACTTGGGGAGCGCCGGTATCCACCCAGGCGGTGGCGTCAACGGCATGGCCGGGCGGCTGGCGGCCGGCCGGGTGAAGCGCTACTTGGCGCAAGTCGGAAGAAAGTAGCCGATGGCCGTGTAGGTGTCCTCTGGCACGGTCGTTCTAGTGCAGGGCGATGCTGGCGAGGATGAAGTCCGCAGAATGTTGGCGCCAGGTGGTCATGCCTTCCTCTGAGGTGGTGTCCAGGCCGGCCAGCGCCGACATCGAATAGCGGTTGGTGAACCAGCCGGTAGTAACCAGCGCGGCGGTGGCGAGAAACAGCCGGGGGTTGATCCCGGCCTTGAAGTCCCCAGCCTCGGCGCCGCGTCGCAGGATGCCGTCGAGCTTGTCTATCAGCCTTGGCGTCAGCTCCAGGAAGCGGTTGCGCGGTGTCTCGTGGGTGTTGTGGTAGTGGATGCCCTCCAGGGCTAGTGCGCCGAGCAGCGGATCGTGACGATACTGGTCGAAAAAGTGGTTGAGCATTCCCTGCATGGCTTGCATCGGTGGTAGTAAGTCGACATCCAACTCCACCAGCTCGGACATGACGCGCTCGGAGCATTCGTCCAGCACGGCGATGAACAGACCTTCCTTGGAGCCGTAGTAGTGGTAGACCAACTGTTTGGTGATCCCCGCTTCGCGGGCGAGCTCCTCCATGCGCACGCCGGTGAGACCCTTCTTCGCGAATTCCAAGCGGGCTACCTCGATCAGGCGGCGGATCGTGTTGCGTTTTCCGGGTTCATTCTGCACCGCGGTTTTCACCCTGGGCTCCTTATGGCAGCGATGGGCTGACGTACTTCGTTTGACCTTGGGTAAAACGAATCGAGTCGCAGAAAAGAGGCAGCTCGTTAGTATCCCAAGTCGGTGATTCCGAAAGGATACCGCTACTTGCGGCCTGGCGAGCAAGCCGGGGTGTTTCCAAATGAAATATCGCAGCGGGACCCTTACCCCGTGATGCTGATGGCCTGCCACCGTGCCGGCGTCGGTCGACTTCGACAACAACAATTTAGAGTGTTTAATCTCATGAGCACTAATAGCGCTTCTGCCCTTGATCTCAAGGAAAACTACTCCGCAGTCTCCGAAACCTATCGTGGTACCGACCTGGACATCCATGCCGTTTGCCGAGAGCAGCGGTTGAAGTCACCGATCTACGAAGGTGACTTCATCACTCAGTTCGGGGTGCCGACCAATGCGGGTATCCAGCAAGGTACCCGGCCAACTTTCGCGCTGTTTAAGTATCAGGACGTGCTGGCGGTGCTGCGCGACGGGAGCACCTTCACCAACGGCTTCATCGCCGAAGGCCTGGGCGCCTTCTTCGACGGCCTGGTGATCCTGGCCATGGACGGCGAGCCGCACCGAAAGGTGCGTGCCCTGCTGCAACCGGCATTCATGCCGGAGAATGTGAACAAGTGGCGTGGACAGATCGACGAGGTGATTCGCAGGGAGTTTCTTGAGCCGCTGGTATCGAAGAAGAGCGCCGACCTGATGGAGTTCGGCCTGGAGCTGCCGATTCGCATCATGTACGCGCTGATGGGGTTCCCCACAGACGATCCGTCGAAATACAAGCAATACGCTGCCTGGGCACTGGCCATGGTTGGTGGCAATCAGATCGACCCAGCGAAGATGGACGAAGCGCGTAAGCGTGCCGGCATCGCAGTAAAGGGACTTTACGACGCTATCCACGCCGTCGTGGTGCAGCGGCGTGCCGAGGGCAGCCACGGCGACGATGTGGTCGGCCGCCTGCTGCGTGCCGAATTCGAAGGACGCACTCTGGACGATCATGAGGTAGTCACCTTCACCCGTTCGCTATTGCCCGCTGCTGGTGAAACCACCACGCGCATGTTCAGCTCGGTGATGGCCCTGTTGCTCACCACTCCGGGCTTGCTGGAGCGGGTGAAGGCAGATCGCTCACTCGTTCCCAAGTTGATGGACGAAACCGCGCGCTTTGAGCCGGTGGCGACCTTCAAGGTTCGTGAGACAGCAAAGGACGTGGAGTTCCATGGGGTGAAAATTCCCAAGGGCTCCTTCGTTCAATGCATGGTGGTTTCCGCCAACCGCGACGAGGACGCTTTCGAGAACCCTGACGTGTTTGACATCGACCGCAAGCTCAAGCCTTCCTTCGGCTTCGGTTTTGGCCCGCATATGTGCATTGGTCAGTTCATTGCCAAGGTCGAGATCAACTGCTCGATCAACGCCATCCTCGACCTGTTCCCCAATATCCGTCTGGATCCGTCGAAGTCGGTGCCGGTCATCGAGGGTGCACAGTTACGCGGTGCCTCGTCGCTCCCGGTGATCTGGGACTGAGCCTCGCTGCCCCTTTGCCTTGCGTGCCCTCGACAATTACGACAAGAGAGAATCCCCATGAGAACTTTCAAGACGATTCCCGTGCGTGGTGACTTTGGTTTCCAGCAACTGGTCGGCCCGCATCAAGTCAGCGGTGCCTCGATGGGTGGTATCCGGGGTTATTTCGGCTTGCAGTTGAGCAAATCCTCGCCGTTCGGCTCGGTGCGTGACGAGGAGGGCAACATCTATTCATTCGTGCGTTCGCTGATGGCGCCGGGCGGTACGCCGAACCCGACCAAGTTCTTCTACCTGAACAACCATGTCGACGGTATCAACCTGCGCATGGATCACGAGAAGATGGCTCGCCAGGCGTCGACGCCGATGCCGGTGCAGACCCTGGAGGGCGACACCGTGCGCTGGACCAGCCAACCCGGCGAGGCCGGTAATGGTTGGGAAATCACGGCCAACAGTGAACGCCTGAGCTGGCGCGAGGACGGCCTGTTCCAACTGGAAGGACGGCTGCTCGGCCCGGGCCTGCAGTGGTATCTGCCGGGAGTGGAATGGGGCACCTTCTATGTGTCCCAACTCTGGGAACTGGCCGGCATCTGCGAAGGACGGCCGGTGAAGGGGGCGATGGCGCTGGACCAGTTCTACATGGCAGAGGGCGGTGCAATCCACTTCAAGAAGGACCTTGTAGTCAATAACAACAAGCACGTGCTCTGGTGGTCGTTTGTCACTGTCTACAAGGACGGCAGTTGGGACGCCGGTTCCTTCATGGTTGGCCACGATCACCTGGGCTATGCGATCTTCACCAACGATAAAGGTGAGGTGCGTGTGACCACCGATATCGAAGGACAAACCCGGCACAAGGAAGGTAGCTACTTCCTTGAGTCGGCTCGAATTGTGCTCGAAGGTGAGGAGGAGTGGGAGTTTCTTCCCGACACCAGGGGTGAAATGATCGACTTTGTCGGTGGCTTCCCGATCACCGCACAGCAGGAGGGGCGCTGGCGCCGTGTCGGAGACACCCGAGAGCCTTCGCACTGGCTAGGCTGGGGAGAGTCCGACCGGCGCAACGGTTCGGCGCGCAACATGCCGGGCCGGGATATCTGATCTGGCCGCTCGAGCTCCGTGCGGCCCAAGCTCCGCGGGAGTGTTCCGTACAAGAACAGGGGAAACAGCCGATGAGGTTCAAGAACAAGGTGGTGCTGGTCACCGGTGCCGGGCGAGGCATGGGGCGAGCCATCGCGCTGGCGTACGCGAGCGAAGGGGCAAAGGTGATAGTGTCTGCTCGTACGCCACGCCATGGCGAGGAAACCGTCGCGCAGATCGCGGCACTGGGCAGCGAGGCTCACCTGGTCGGTGGTGACATTGCCGACCGCTCGTCGGTCAAGACCATGATCGAGGGTGGTGTGGAGCATTTTGGCGCACTGGACATCCTTGTCCATTGTGCCGCGGATACATCATCCGGGTTGGTCGTCGAGATGACGGACGAGACGTTCGATCATTTGGTGCGCAGCAATATCCAGTCGCTGTTCTGGCTGGCCAAGGATGCGGCACCCCATCTTTCTAAGGCGCAGGACAAGGGCCGGATCGTATTCATCTCCTCTGGCGAGGCCAATCGCAAGTACACGCCAACGCTGATCCCGTACAGTTCCAGCAAGGCGTTCATGAACGCCTTTGCCCGTGGGCTGGCGGTGGAGTTCGGCGCACTGAACATTCTGGTCAACGTGATCGAGCCGGGGCTGATAGGCACCGATCACATGTTCGAGTCCCTGGGGGAAGAGCTACCGCACCGCCTGGCCGAGCGCTTCCCTGTGCCCCGTTTGGGGCAGTCGGCGGATATCGCCGCCGCTGCGTTGTTCCTGACCTCCGACGACGCTTCCTATATCACTGGTACCTCCCTGCTGGTCGACGGCGGCGCCACTATGGTGGCCATGCCCAAGGTCGAAGAAATCCTCAAGGGGCATTGAGCCCGGATTGCGCAGGCTGCCAACGGGCGATTGCGTCAGGAGTCCCTGTATGTCCGATACCTCCAATTCATACTGGCGCTCAGCTTTCGACATTGCTGAGTTCAGGCGTGGCTGGCGCATCCTGCTACTCGGTCTCGTGGGGATCTGCACCAGTATCAGCGCCGGTTTGCTTTATGGCTTCGGCACCCTGGTCATTCCCCTTGAGCAGGCCTTTGGTTGGAGCCGGGGCGAGCTACAAGCGTCTATCACCTTCCTGTTTGCCGGTGTGGCCGTTTCCACCCAACTGGTCGGCCCGCTGTATCACCGTTTCGGCCTGCGGCGGGTGGCGATCGTATCGATCCTGCTGCAGGTGGTCGGCTATGTGGCAATCACGCGGATCGAGCATTCCATCGGTTGGCTGTACCTGGCGTTCTTCTCCATGCCGTTGGTCTGTGCAGGCACTATTGCCATTACCTGGACGCAACTGGTCAACCTGTGGTTCGAGCGCAACCGTGGTTTGGCCTTGGCGGCTATCCTCTGCGGCACTGGGATGATGGCGCTGCTGCTGCCGCCATTACTGGCCGGCCTGATCGCCCGGTTCGGCTGGCAGGCTGGCTTTTTCGCCCTAGCGGCGCTGCCCTTGCTGTTTACCTTGCCTATGGCCTTGGCATGGATGCGTTTGCCAACGGAGGTCGAGTCCATGTCCTCGACGGAGCGTGCGTTGGCTACACAACTGAACGGTTTCAGCTTCCGCCAGGCACTGCGCTCGCCGGTATATTGGAGTTTCAATGTCGCGCTGATCCTATCGGTGTGCCTTACCGTCGGTATGGTCACCAATATAGTGCCCATGTTGCAGAGCAAGGGGCTTTCCGCCCAAGTAGCGAGCCAGATCTTCAGCAGCTTCGGCATTTCCATCATCGCCGGGCGTCTATTGGTAGGCTATCTGCTGGACCGCTACCCTCCGGTCCTGGTCGCAGTGACGAGCCTGGCGCTACCGGCCATCGGTTGCGCGGTCTTTCTGTTCGCTGGTGTGCAGAGTACCGCGCTGCTGGTGTTCGCCACCCTGTGCGTCGGTGTCAGCGCCGGTGCTGAATTCGACCTGGCGGCATTCCTCATAGCGCGTTATTTCGGGCTGCGCGACTACGCGCGTATCTTCGGCCTGCACCTGGCCTTGGTCACAGTCATGTCCGGCTTGATGCCGGTGTTCTTCGGTTATCTCTACGAGGCGTACCAGGGCTATTCGGCGGTGCTGCTGTGCTGCCTGGCCTGTTCCCTCATCGGGCCGTCGATCCTGCTCTGGCTGCGGCCGGCAGCGGTGGTCGCGGTCCAAGCAACGGCATGCCTGAAGCGGTGTGCGAACGTCCGGCGGGCCTGCCCGTCTGCGGATACTAGGAGTAAGCAATGAGTGCGCAAGAAACCATCGAGCATTTCCTGCATGGCCAGATCGATTGCTGGAACAACGGCGACAAGGAGGGGTTCTTCGAGCATTACCGGCGGATGTCGCCCGCTGGCCTGAACATCGAGTACGTTGGCCGTGCTCTGCCGACCGACCCATGGCAGATCCTCGAAGGCATGTGGGAAAACCAGCAGCCGCGTTTTCGCGTGGAGGTCAAGGAAACCATCATCAACGGCGAGGAAGCCGCCTGCCATCATCGCAATGCGTTGCGTGACGGCAATGGCGGTATCGAGACCATCGAGCTGTACCGTTTCCAGGACGGCAGGTTGTGGGTGCGATATTTCATCAAGGCGTGAAGGAAGCCACGGGGCACGCAGGCGCGCGCCCCTGACGCTCAGCCGCGAGCGGCCCGCTCCTGCCTGCGCGCTGCCCGCCAGCCCTGGAACAGGAGCAGCGGCAGGCGTAGGATCACGCCGATGCCGAGCAGCTGGGCGGCCTGCCAGCAGTCTTGCGGGTGGACCAGGATGGTGGTGCTCATGGCACCCATGACCTTGCCCTTGATCACCAGTCGTTGACCCTCGCGAGTGATGGATTTGACGTCCACCATCTCCACGCCTTCCTTGCTGAACATCTTCATGCTGCGCTTGCTCCTGCCTGGGGCTCAGGCCCCGACCAGTTCGTCGAAGTCCAGGCCGGATTCCTCCAGCAGCACCCGCGCCACGTTGCGCCCGGAGGCGGCGGTGACACCGCCGCCGGGGTGGGTGCTGGCGCCGGCCAGGTACAGGCCCGCCACCGGCGACTTGTACTGGGCGTAGCCGGGAGCAGGGCGGTTGCCGGCGATCTGCCAGGAGTAGGAGCCGAAATGCAGGATGTCGGCGCCGATCATGGCGTTGTTGTGGCGTTCGATGTCCAGCGGGGTCATCCACGAGAAGCCGAGGATGTTGTCGTCGTCCATGTTGGTGGTGAGCTTGCGCAGATCATCGAGAAAAGCGTGGGCCACCTCTTTGCCGATCTCGTCCCAGCGCTGGGCGCCGCCCTTGAGGTGGTAGGGGCAGAAGGCGTACATGTTGAGCACGCGACTGCCTTCAGGGGCGCGGGTCTTATCGTAGGTGTCCTGGGTCACGTAGGCGATGAAGTCGCGGCGCGGGATGCCGTACTCCAGGTCGCGGAAGGCGCGGGCGAATTCCTCGGGGTCGGAATGCGAGCGTTCCACCCAGAAGAAGTCGTCCACCGCCGGGCCGACCTTATAGCGCGGTGCCTCGCGCAGGGCGACGTGCATGTTGAACGGCTGGAAGCTGCTGTGCTTGAGGGTGCGGATGCGCTGCTCGAAGCCTTCGGGCAACTCGCAGCCGGGGACCATGGCGGGGAATACCTGCTTGGCATGCAGGGTGGAGATCACGCCCTGGCGAGCGAGGATTTCCTCGCCGCTGTCGAGGATCACGCCGGTCGTCTTGCCGCCGTCAATCTTGAACTGTTTGATCGGCGCCTCAGTGCGCACCTCGCCGCCATGGTGTTCCAGGCAGGCGCGCAGGGCGTCGGCGAAGGCTCCGGAACCGCCGACCGGGATGCCCACGCCGTAGCGGTGCATCAGCGGCAGGATGATGTAGAAGCCGAAGCCGGTGCCGTTGTCGAACGGGTTCATCATCGCCTCGGAAGCGTAGCGGGCCAGGGCGATCTTGACCTTGTCGTTCTCGAACCATTCGCTGATGTAGTCCCAGGCGCTCATCGCCTGGGTGCGCATCAGTTCCTGGCCGACCTGGCTCTGTTCCATCATCAGCGCTTGGTGCGAAGCGCTAGGCGGCGTGTTGAACATGCCCATGACCAGCATGTCGAGGTTCTGGAACACCTGGTAGTTGAAGCGGCGGTAGGCGTCGGCGTCACGCTCGGAAAACTTGGCGATGGCCTGGCAGGTGCGCTCTAGGTCGGTGTAGAACTCCAGGGTGCTGCCGTCGTCGTAGAAGATCGCGGTCATCTTGTCGGGGTTGATGTATTTCAGGCCGAACTTCGCTTTCAGCTCCAGCTCGTCGTTGCGTAGCAGCGGGTTGGCCTGCAGCAGGGTGTGCGCCACCGAGCAGACGTCGTGCTTGAAGCCGGGAATGGTCAGCTCGCGGGTCATGACCCCGCCGCCGACCTTGTCGTTCTTCTCCACCACGCACACGCTGCGCCCGGCCTTGGCCAGGTAGCAGGCGGCGACCAGACCGTTGTGGCCGCCGCCGGCGATGACGATGTCGTAGGTCTTGCTCATCTTCTTGTCCTTTTTCTGTCGATGTTGGTGTTGGATTCACGCGCTCAGTCGTCGGGGTAGCGCTCCACGGGCATGACGCTGGGGCCAAGGATCGGTCCGGCCCGCTCATGGCCCCAAACGCTCAGATGCTCGGGGTTCAGCTCGAAGCCGTCGTGGTGCCAGGGCTCCAATTCATGGATGCACTCAACCGCGAACCCGGACGGGCTGAAGTGGTAGAAGGAAACGTGCGGGTCCTGACAGTGCTGGCCGAGGGTCATCTGCATCGGCAGCTCGCGCTGGCGCACGATGTCGTAGGTCTTGCCGAGATCGCTCAGGCTCTTGACGAACAGGCCGATGTGCTGCACCCCCTTCATGCCGGGGGCATGGCCGAAGGCGATGTCGTGGCTGGTCTTGTCGTTCAGCTTGGCCCGGAAGAAGCCGGTACGGCCCTTGCCGGCGCCCGCGCCGTACCAGTGGAAGCCCATCAGCTCGATGAAGAAGGCTTCCAGTTCGGGACCGTAGTCCGGCGTCATCAGGACGATATGGCCGACGCCGCGCTCGTCGGCGACGAAACCGCCGTGGGGGCGACCGGGAACGAACGAGCGCGGCGTCCACTTCTGTCCGTAGAAGAGTTCGTGCTGGTAGCCCGCCGGGCAGCGGAAGCGCACCAGTTCGCGCACTCCGCGTATCTCGCGCAAGGCGTCATCGCCGATTTCCAGGGCCACCCCGGTTGCGCGAAAGCGCGCCACTGCGGCGTCGAAGGCCTGCCGTCCGCGGGCTTCCCAGCCGATATAGGCGATGTGGTCGATGGGGCCGGGGTGAAAGGCGATGCGGTGACGGCGGTCGTCGCTGCGCAGGTACAGTGAGTCGGGGTCGCCCGCCGGGGCGTTGCCCAGCCCCAGGCCGAGCACCTGCGGTGCGTACTCGCGCCAGGCGTCCAGGTTCGGGCTTTCGAAGCCCAGGTAGCCAATGCCGATGATGTCCATGCTGGCCTCGTGTCGTGGTCTTGAACCGTCCCCTCCCGGCCTTTGCCCGGGAGGGGCGCCATGGCCTTTCCTACAACGCGGTCTGGGCGTCCGCCTGGGCGAACATCGCGTTGATGTCGCCGGAGGTCACCGGCTGGCCTTTCTCGCGCTTGGGCGCGGCTCCGCCCATGCCCAGTGCCGGCTCGATATTGACGTGCGTGGCCTGGGCGCGCAGCGCGCCGACGGTGCAATTCTCCCGACCGAGCAGGGGGAACGGGTCGTAGGAGAACTCACGCATGGCGTTGAGGTGGGTGACCTTGTGGATGGTCGCCTCGGGCAGCTTGCGCAGGCTTTCCCAGGCCACTTCCGGCGAATTCGGCCAGGTGCAGTCGGAGTGCGGGTAGTCGCATTCCCAGGTGACCATGTTCTCACCCACGTCCGGCAGGTTGCGCAGGCCGAAATCGTCCTCGATGAAGCAGGTGATTATGTGCTTGCGGAAGATGTCGCTGGGCTTCTTGCCGCCGAAGTCGGCGTTGGTCCAGGCGTGGTGGTGGCGATGGGTGAAGTCGGCGCGTTCCAGCAGGTAGGGGATCCAGCCGATGCCGCCTTCGGACAGGGCCATGCGCAGGTTGGGGAACTTCTTCCACATCGGCGCCCAGATCCAGTCGGCGGCCGAGTTGGCGATGGAGATCGGCATGGAGGTGATCCAGGCATCGATCGGCGACAGCTCGGATGCGTGCTCGGCCTTGATGCCGGTGCCGATGTGGCAGCAGATCACCACGTTGTTGTCGGAGCAGGCTTTCCACAGTGGGTCCCAGTAGTCGCTGTGGATCGACGGGAAGCCGTGCAGCGCTGGGTTGTCGGACAGCGACAGGGCATGCACGCCGAGTTTGGCCAGACGCTCGACTTCGGCGGCGGCGGCCTGCATGTCCCACCAGGGCACCAGCATCAGCGGGATGAAACGTCCCGGCGCGACGTTGCACCAGTCGTGCAGGTGCCAGTCGTTGTAGGCCTGGATGGCCGCCAGGGACACGGCGCGGTCCGGGTGGTTCTGGAAGCGCTGGCCGGCGAAGCCGGGGAAGGTGGGGAAGCAGATCGAGCCGAGGATGCCGTTGGCGCTCATGTCATCGACGCGGGCCTTGATGTCCCAGGTGCCGCGGCGCATGTGCTCGTAGCCCAGCGGCTCCATACCGTATTCCTCCTTGGGCCGGCCGACCACCGAGTTGAGGCCCATGTAGCCCGTGGCCTGGCCTTCGAATACCCAGACATCACGGCCGCCGTGCTGCTCGACGCGCGGCTGGCGGCCCTTGAAGCGTGCCGGCATGTGGCGGTCGAAGGCGCCGGCCGGTTCGATGGCGTGGTCGTCCACGCTGACGAGGATCATGTCTTCGAGTTGCATTGTCGTTCTCCGTGGTTGGCCGCAGCGGCTGCGGCCTATACTTCTGTCGGGTCGATCAAAGGAAAATGCCGAGGTTCGGGGTGCCGATCACCGCCTGGTCCAGCAGGATTTCGCGCCGCGCCAGTTTCAGTTGGCCGTTCTCGCGGCGCAGGATGTCGTGGCGTTCGCAGGGGATCAGGTCGAAGTCGTCGAAGTCGAAGCGGCTGCGGGTCACCAGCAGGTAGCTCAGTACCTTGTATTCGTCGGCCTTGTCGGTGCCGAACACGCGGACGTTGCTGACCAGGCGCCGGGTGCGCGAGGGCGGGTCCTCGCCCCAGGCGCTGCGGGTGTCGGTGATGCGCATGATGCGCACCATCAGCGAGCCATGGCTCTCATGCAGGTGCTGGACGTTGCGCACCACGGTCTGCTGTTGCTGGCGGTTGGGACGGGTGAGGCGCGCCGGGGCGTTGTACTCGATATCCAGGGTCAGGGTTTCGCTCCACTGTTTGAGTTGCAGGGTGTCCAGCAACTCCGCTTCGTCGTAGAGGAAGTCGACGATTTCGCTATGCAGCGGGCTGCCGCTGGAGATGCGCTTGCTGCGATCGGTCGGCGGCAGGGGCGTGGGGGCGAGCAGGGTCTGTAGGTCGTTCATGGCGATCTCCGTGAGGCTGTGCGTGCCATCGGCTGCGCTGCGCAGCCGGGCAGGGTGTACGAGGATTGGGGGTCAGGCCGTCATCAGCGCGTGCCAGTATTTCCACCACTGCCACTGGGTATCGTCCTTGGTGAAGCCCTCGCCGACATAACCGGGGCCGGGCCAGTCGGCAGGCTTGGTGTCGTCTTCGTACAAGGCCTGATACTTGAGGGTGATGTCCTCGCTCATCGCTCCCTTGGCCGCCAGGGTCATGTGTGGCCAGGTGTCGGAGTCGTCCTGTTCGACCATGCCGGAGGTGCCGAGCAGTTGGATCGACTGGCGCAGCATGCGCGCCTTGATTTCCGGCGGGGTGTCCTTCTCGGCGAGGATCCAGTTGACGAATTCCAGCTTGTCCGGCCCCTTGGGGATATAGGCGTGCAGGGCCATGGCGCCGAGCACGGTGCCGTCCGGCTGAGGCAGGTAGATGAACTCGAACAGGCCATTGGGGAAGAAGTTGCCCACCTGCGGCGGGCGCCAGCTCATGACGTGCAACTGCTCGGGGCTGAAGCGCTTGAGCAGCTCCGGGACCATTTCCCGGGTGATGCCCGGTGGTGGCAGTAGGGTGAGTTTTTCCTCGGCGCTCATGGTGGACGGGTCGCGTCCGGTGAGGCGCTGGATCTTGCGGTCCAGTTCGATGCAGCGCATGGTATGGCCGTGTTCGGTCCAGACTTCGACGCCGTACATTTCCGGGCTGAGGTCGCCGCCCTTGCCTTCGGCATCCGGCTTCTTCGCATAGGGGCCGACCTCGCCCAGCCAGCGGTGCAGGGTCAGGGTGTGGAAACCGTCCGAGGCGGATTGCTCGCAGGCGGTCTTCCAGTTGGCGCGGATGATGAAGCGCTGTGGTGGGCCGAGCACTTCCATGCCGGCGGTGGTGCGGCACCAGAGCGTGTCGAAATACCATTTGGCATCGCCGAGGAAGTCCTCGAAGGACTGGCCGTCGATGTTCCAGGTGGCGAAGATTAGGCCGCCATAGACGGACACGCGGGCCTTGTGCAGGCCGAGTTCGGCCTTCGTGCGCATCTTGCCGTGCATGCACTCCTTTTCCACCGGCGCGGCGATGAAGTCGCCGTTGGGGCGGAAGGTCCAGCCATGGTAGATGCACACATGGGCGGCGGCGTTGCCGCCATCGACGGTGGAGATCTTCATGCCTCGGTGCGGGCAGACGTTCAGCGAGACATGGATCTGCTCGTCGCTGGAGCGGGCGACGATCACCGAGTCAGAGCCCATGTCGCGGACGACGAAGTCGCCCTTGTTCGGAATCTCGGTTTCGTGGCCAAGGAAGACCCAGGTCCTGGCGAAGATTTTCTTCATTTCAAGGGTATAAAGCTCGGGGTCGGACAGCGTCCGCATCTTCACTTCATGTTTTTCCAGGTCGATCAGGTCCGAAATCCTCGTGCCGTCGCTCAGCGCCGGGTTGGTAGTGCTGGTCATAGTCGGTCTTCGCTCTTGTTGTTTAATATGAACAAAAAATAGTTTTTTGTTCATTTGCGAGCCGATTATCTGCCCCGTGGAGGGCTTTTTAATTGATCTGAGTCAACGGCTGCTCAGGGCCGGAAACCACCGGTCAGGCACGTTGCTGCTCCCGTTGGGCAGCCTTTCAGATCTATGGAATGGGGCTTGTGGAGTAGGGTGTGGCGGGTTTGCCGGCGGCCGGGGCGCTGGTTGCAGAATGCAGGTATCGATTTGTATGGGCAATATTATTGAAATTGTTCAGTTATGCTTCGACCGCCAGCGCCCCACTCTTCACTGGCCGGGGCGCTGGCGCAGGTACAGCACCAGGGTAAGGCCGAGGGTCGAGAGCAGGGCTGAGCAGAAGAAAATCCATGGCAGACCGAAATGCGCGGCCACCAGGCCCATCAGTGGGCCGGCCAGCCCTACGGCCAGGTCGAAGAACAGCGACAGTGTGCTCAGGGCCGAATTACGGTTGCTCTCCGGCGTGCGCGCCAGGGTTTCCACCCCCAGCCCCGGATAGACCCAGGACACCCCCAGGCCGGTCAGCGCCGAGCCGAGGATCGCCACCAGGGGCGTAGGTGCCAGCCAAACGAGCAGCAGCCCAAGGGTTTGTACCGTCAGGCAGAGCGCGACCACCCGGTAGCCGCCGAAGCGTGGCAGCGCGTTGGGCGATGCCAGCCGGGCGCAGATGAAGGCGATGCCGAAGGCGCTCAGGCAATAGGCCGCGTTGTTCCAGCCCCGGCTGTCGAAGTACAGGGCGACGAAGGCGGTCAGGCTGCCGAAGCCCACCGAGCTGCAGGCGATGGCCAGGCCGTTGGGCAGCACGGCGAGGAACACGCAGTGGAATGGCAGGCGTATGCCCGGCAGCAACGGGGCCGGCGGTCGGCTCCGGGCGAACAGCAGGGGCAGCAAGCCGAGCAGGGTGATGCCGATACCGATGCCGGCAAGCCCCAGCTGGTCCCGTACTAGAACGCCGAGCGGCGCGCCGAGGGCGGTTCCGCCATAGGCGGCGATGCCATTCCAGGACATCACCTGTGCGGTACGTGTCGTGCCATGCAGGCCAATGGCCCAGGTGCAGCAGGGTGTCGAGATCAGAGCCGAAGAGATGCCCTGGAGGATGCGCCCGGTGAGCAGCAGCGCCAGGCCGGCCCCCGGGGGCAGCGGCAGGATGATCGCCAGAGCCGTCAGCAGGCCGCTGCCGGTCAGCACGGCTAGTCCGGTCATCACCGTGCGTTTGGCGCCATGGGTGTCGGCAAGCAGGCCAGCCAGTGGGCGCGACAGCAGGGTCGTCAGGTACTGCATGCCGATCACCAGGCCAACCATGGCGCTGCTGAATCCGAGGGTATTCAGGACATGGCCGGGCAACACGGCAAGGGGGAGTCCGTTGGCGATGTAGGAGGCGAAGTTGAAGCAGACGATCGAGACGATCGACAGGCCGGTGGAAAGCGATTGGCTACGGGCGTTCATCAGGTGTCGCCTTGAGCGGACGGCAGTCGGTGCAGGCTCGTTCGGCAGGGAGCGGGATTGGCCGTGGCGCTGGCCGAAGCCGCGCCCTGCGGTGGGCGCGGCGGCGGTCGTTCAGTCGCGGTTGGCGGCTTCCCAGGCCTTGAGCTCGAAGCCTTCGGCGGCGGCCTCGGCGGCGCTCAGCTGCGGCGGGCGGGAGAGAATCTTGCGCGCGGCCATGTGGTCGCCCGGTCGGTTGCAGGATTCCACCGCGATCAATTGGTCGTCGCGGAAACACAGCACAGAGAGCTGCTGGGTTTCCGTCGAGCCGAGGGTCACTGTGCTGTCGTAGCCGGTGGAAAGCCCGGCGATCTGCAGCTTGAGGTTGCCCTGATCGGTCCAGAACCAGGGCAGTGCGGCGTAGGGTGCCGATTTGCCAAGCAGTCGCGTTGCCACGTTGCGCGCCTGGTCGACGGCGTTCTGTACGGATTCCAGGCGGGTCGGTTGTTCGCCGTTCTGCAGGCAAGGGAAGCAGGCGACGTCACCGATGGCGGAGATGTGCGGATCGGAGGTCAGCAGGTTGGCGTCAACGCGGATGCCGTTTTCGATGGTTAGGCCAGCCTCGCTGGCCAGTTGGGTGTTGGGGATCACGCCAATACCGAAGACCACCAGGTCGGCCGGCAGCAGGCGTCCATCCGAAGTCTGCACACCACTGACTCGGCCGGCATTGCCTTCGATCCGGGTCAGGCCCTGGCGGAAATCGAACTTTACCCCCCAGGCCTCATGTGCTTGGCGGAACAACTGGGACATCTCCGCTGAGACGGCGCGTGCCATCGGGCGGTCGCCGAGCTCCAAGACGTGCACGCTGGCACCCTGTTCGGCGGCCACTGCGGCGAACTCCAGGCCGATGAAGCCGGCACCGACTACCACAACGTTGCGGATTTCCTTCACCAGCGGGGCTAGGGCGTCGGCATCCTGTTTGGTCTTGACGCCGAATACGCCCTGCAGTTCGGCACCGGGGACCGGCAGTGGGCGGTTATGGGCTCCGGTGGCGAGGACCAGATGATCGTAGGAGACCGCCTCGCCGGAGGCTAGCAGAACCCGACGGTTCTGCCTGTCGATGGCGGTAGCTTGGTCGTGGCGAAGGTCGATGCGCTGGGTGGTGAAAAACTCGGCTGGACGGAATAGAAGAGCGTTCTCGTTGATCTTGCCAAGCAGGTAGGCCTTAGACAGCGGTGGCCGCTGGTACGGGAGGCCCGGCTCGTCACCGATCAGAGTGATAGTGCCGTCATATCCTTCTTGGCGCAGCGAGGCCGCGATCTGAAAACCGGCCTGTCCGGCGCCGACGATGACTACTGAGGCAAGTGACATAAGGACCTCTTCTTCAGAATTGCGATGCAGGCAGGTGCAGCACTAGGCCGTCGAGTTCTTCGCTGATGAATACCTGGCAGGTCAGGCGGCTGTTGTCGCGGCGCTCGAAGGCGCAGTCGAGCATGTCGTTTTCGGTGCTCTCCGGCGCAGGCAAACGTGCCAGCCAGGCTTCGTCGACATAGGCATGGCAGGTGGCGCAGGCACAGGCACCACCGCAATCTGCCGGGATGCCGGGTATCGAAGCGAAGGTGGCGGCCTGCATTACCGATTGGCCGATATCCCCGATCACCTTGTGCTCGGTGCCGTTGTGCTCAATGAAGGTCAGTGTGGGCATGGTCTTCTCCTTGGGTGTCGGGTCAGGGGTGGGACGCGATCGGCGTCGAGACGAAGCGGGGAGCGCTGCCCAGAGTCAGTAGCAACAGGGGGCCGATCAAGCTGCAGGCAAGGGAATAGACCAGCATTGCCGAATAGCCTCCGGTGCGGCTGAGAAGGAAGGCGAACAACAGTGGCGCGAGGGCTGATGCCACGGTATTCAGACCCTGGTGTACACCGAACAGGCGGCCGTACTCGCGCAGGCCGAAGTAGCGTGCGACCAGGAAGGCGGCGATGTCGAACTCGGCACCGGCGCCGAAACCCACCAGCACGGCGGCCAGCAGTAGCGGAGCGAACTCTGTGGTGCCGCCGAGGTAGACCAGGCAGCCGATGGCCGGCAACGCCAGGCTGATGGCGGCCACCATTGGTGGCCAGAGGCGGTCGAGCAGGTAGCCGATGAGCATGCGGCCAAAGATCAGGGCAATGCCGAAGCCACTGAAGATCAGGTTTGCCTCTGCGGCTGGCAGGCCTTTGGTCTGCAACATGGGGACGGTGCTGGTGACCATGCCGACGATAGAGGAAATCACAAGCGCCAGGGCCAGGTTGCAGGTCCAGAACTTGGTCGAGTACATGCCTTCACGGAAGCTCAGGCCGGGCAGTTCTAGCAGGGTACTGGTGTCGCCCTGCGCGCGTTGGCCGGCTCTGTCGGAAAGCTTGAACCAAAGCAGGGTCAGCGGTAATAGCAGCAGCAAGTTGAGCAGGGCGAGAAGAACGAAGGCTGCGCGCCAGTCCCATTGCTCGATGCTCCAGGACATCAGGCGCGGGACGACCGCCGCGGTCAAGCCGGTACCGGACAGGCCGATAGCCAGGGCCAGCCCGCGATTGCGGTCGTACCAGAGGCTGAGTAACTGGGTCCAGGTTACCGCCAGCGCTCCCATGCCGATCAAAGGCAGGACAGCGAAAGCTAGGTATAGCGACCAGATCGACCCGTTCAGCTGAGTGGTGCCTAGGTAGCCCAGAGACAGCAGGATCAGCGAGATGACTGTCACCTGCTTCATGCCGTAGCGCAAGTTGAACCAGCCAACCAGCTGCAGCGAGATTACTGCGCCACCGAAGAGGAAAGTGATCGCCGCCTGAAGTTCGCTCTTGTTCCACCCGAATGCCGCTTCCAGCGGCACTACCAGGGTACCGAACCCGTAGAGCAGGGCAGCATTGATGCTGACAGCAACCCCAACCACGGACAGTAGCAGGATGCGCCATCCCCGTTTGAACTCGGTGAAGTCAATAGCCGCTTCGTTTCGGGCGGTAGGCATGGTTTGGCGTCCTTTATTGGTTTTGTAGGGCCGGGGTCTCGAGCAGGCAAGGCGTCTTATTTGATGTTATGTACATAAACGTGAATACTGTGCAAATAGTATGGCGGGGCAGCGTGCCTGTCCAGCTATCTTCCATAACAACAAGAACGGTGAGTGCCATGATGTTTCTGAGAGGGCTTTCGATCGGCGCCAAGCTTCTCGTGCTGCCAGGGTTGTTCGTGCTGTCACTACTGATCGTGTCGGGGATGGCCTATAGGGGGCTGCTCAAGCAGCAGGCAGTGATTGAGGAAATCGACCACCTGCGTTTCCATCAGTATCGCCAGGTGCTCGAAACCTCCTCGGCTTCGCAAGCGGCGATGGTGGGCGCCTATGCTGTGGTAGTGCGAATCCTCGAGTCGAATGGCTCGGCCTCCAGGGAGGAGCTCGAGTCCTATCTCGAGGATATGCAGGACAGTATCGATGACATGCATACAGGGATGGGCAAGCTGGCTCAGGAGACCCGCCTGGGCGGCGAGGAGAAAACCCTCTATCGAGCCGTGGAAGAGCAGGCTGGGGTGGTCGGTGAAGGCTTGTCTGACTTCAAACGCACGGCCGTTGACGATCAGTTGCAGGCGGCGGCGTTGCTGGGGCGAATGCGTGCCGAATACAACGGTTTGCAGGGGCAGTTCAACCGGTTGCTGGGGTTGCAGGCGGAGTTGACCTCCAATGCCTTCATCGAGGCTGGCGATCTGCAGCGGCAGTTGTCCAGGATGCTGATTGTTGTCCTCGTTGCGGCTAGCGCTCTAGCTCTGTTTGTCAGTCTGCTGCTGCGTCGACAGATTGTTCGAGCCATTCGGGAAATTGAGCAAGCTTCCGTTAGGTTGCGCGATGGCGACCTGACCCTCCGTGTGCGGGTAATGGGGCGTGACGAGATAGCCCATACTGCGCAGGCTTTCAACGAGCTGATTGACAGTTTCCAGCAGGCAATGTGGCAGGTCACCAATGTGGCAATTTCGGTTGGCACTTCAGCGGAACAGTTGGTGGAGGCCTCCGCACAGGTGGCTGAGAGCTCCACTGCGCAGGTCGATGCTGTGGCCTCGGTATCGCTCATTATCGGGCAGATGAGCGACGGTATAGCGACTATTTCCAGTCATGCGGAAAGCTTGCGCAGTTCGGCGGAGGCGAGCCTGCACGGGGCGGAGAATGGTCATCTGGCGCTGTCACGCTTGCTCGAGAATATCGACAGCGTGCGTCACGCGTTCTCAGAAATACGGGGATCGGTAAGCGACTTCGTGGAAAGCACCACGGCCATCACTGCGAGCATTACTCAGGTCAAGGACCTGTCGGCCCAAACAAACCTGCTGGCCCTCAATGCGGCTATCGAAGCCGCGCGCGCCGGCGAAAGTGGGCGTGGATTCAGCGTGGTGGCGGACGAGGTGCGCAGTCTGGCGCAGCGTTCCGCCCTAGCGGCCAACTCGATCAACGAGCTGACCTCGAAGTTGGAAGGGCAGTCTGAGGTGGTGGACGAAGCCTTGCGTGCTGGCACTGTGGCGCTGGAGGACAGCAGCAGGCTGCTGGCTGACCTGGAGTCCACGTTACAGCAGGCGGCGGAATTGGTGGGGGATTCCACTCGTGGCGTGGAACAGATTGCCGATGCGGTCCGCGTGCAGAATGTCGGTGGACGGGACGTGGCTCTGAATGTCGAGCGCATTGCGCGCATGGCTGGAGAGGGGGATGCGATTGCTCATAGTGTCTCCAGTGCCGTTATTTCGTTGCGAGGGCTCTCCGAGGAGTTGACCCTGGCGGTAGGTCGCTTCCGCTTTCAGGGAGAGTCGGAGGCGGCCGACTGCACCTTGGTCTGATCCTGTGCGGGAGCATCGATTGCGTTTGCCTTTCTGTTACCGGCGGATCGGCGGTAGTTAGCCGGTTTTGAGCGGTCTGGGGGGATAGGTCGCAGCTATTCGAGGCGAGATGACTTTGGTTTTTGGAAGCGTACTGGGCTTTTGTTTACAAATTTAAGAAAAGTGTTCATTATTTTTGCGCCTGCTTGGATAAGGAGAATAAGATGAGTTCCGACAAGGCCCGATTCGAGGTTGTGGTCGAGCGCAGCCGCTGCTGTGGCTACGGTCTTTGTGCTGCGATCTGTCCCAGCATCTACAAGCTGGATGCCGATGGTTTGGTTTACGTCGATAACAAGGCTGTTCCCGTCGAACTGGAAGACGAGGCACGAGAGGGCGCCGAAGCTTGCCCGGCCGAAGCCATCTGGCTCGAAGAGATCAAGCCTGAGGGGCAATAGCGGTATCCGATCTGAGAAAATCAGAACAAGAAATGGAGAATGCAATGACTGGGCGTCTTGAAGGTAAGGTCGCGCTGATCACCGGAACTGGCGGTGGCCAGGGTAGGGCGGCGGCGCTGCGCTTCGCCCGTGAGGGCGCTATCGTCGTGGGCTGCGACCTCAATGGTGCAGCACACGAGGAAACCGCCGCTCTGCTGAGCGCCCAGGGACTTCGTCTGCATGGTCGAGCGCCCGTCGACCTCGGTGACTATGAGCAGGCCAGGGCCTGGGTCGAGGCGGCTGTGGTTGAGCATGGTGGCATTGATATCCTGTACAACAACGCATCGGCGGCACGCTTCGGCAAGGTCAATGAACTGTCTGTCGAGGATTGGCATTACACCATTCGCAACGAGATCGACCTGCTGTTTTATACCACTAAGTACGCCTGGGGCCATCTGGCTGCGCGGCGTGGAGTCATTATCAATGTTTCTTCCACGGCAGCCTGGGGTGGCTCCAAGGTCGCGGGAATTTCCGCACATGCCGCAGCGAAGGGGGCGGTTGTGTCCTTTACTCGGCAACTGGCTGTCGAAGGGGCTCCCCTGGGGATTCGCGCCGTTAGTCTCAGCCCTGGCTTCGTCGCTACCCCAGGGACCTTGGAGTTTCTGGAAAATCCGGTGGCGCGAGCGGCGCTTCTCGATGGTGTCCTGATGGACCGCCCTGGCGAACCCGAGGAAGTGGTCGCCCTGGCCCTATTCCTGGCATCCGGCGAGGCCTCCTTCGTGACCGGATCTGATTTCGTCATCGATGGCGGTCTGCTGGCTATCTAGCTAGGCATAGCCGTTCCTCCCAAGACATTCGAACAAGAAGGTGAAGGCATGGATATCATCGGCATCGGCTACATGGGGTTCGAGACCGCGAGCCTTGACGCCTGGCGCGAATATGGCCCGCAGGTCATGGGTTTCGGCATTGGCAAGTCGCCGGACAGCGATCTGGCGTCGTTGTATTTCAGGATCGACGACCGGCGGCACCGCTTTGCCTTTCACCCTGGCAAGGTGGATCGCCTTGCCTATATCGGTTGGGAGGCGGTCGGACGTATGGCTTTCGAGGCTGGTCTGAGGAAGCTCGAGGCTGCGGGAGTGGAGTTCGTGAGAGGCGATACGGCGTTCTGCGAGCTACGTGGGGTGCGTGAAGTAGTACGTTTCCGCGACCCGGTGGGCTACCAGTACGAACTGTTCTACGGACAGAAGTGGACGCCACGCTCTTTCATTCCCGGTCGTCCGCATACCGGCTTCCTGGCCGATGAACGTGGTGCTGGGCACGTAGTGGTGATCACTCCGGAATACACTCCGGAGTTGGAGCATTTCCTGCTCGATGTGATGGGTTTCCACTGGTACGGAGCCGGCGCCGGCAAGGGCCGAACCGGCTTCTTCCGCGCCAAGCTGAACAACCATACCAGCCACGACATCGCCTACGGCCACGGTCCAGGGCGCATGGGGGTGCAGCATGTCGGCCTGTTCGTGCGCAATGTGCGTGATGTGGGTGAAACCTACGATATCGTGCGCAAGCGCGAACTGCCGATGATGATGACCCTTGGCCAGCACAGCCAGGATCCGCATCTGTCCTTCTACCACTTCACACCGTCCGGCTTTGCCTTCGAGACCATAGCTGAGATTGAGCCGTGGCAGGGCGATCCCTATGAGCTCAACCCCGAGACCCTGAGTTTATGGGGCCATGAGATGGTTGGTCCGATCCTTGGACCGAGCGTGCGTACCCCCGAGGAAGTGCTGGACGCCGAGTACCTAGCCGGCAAGAAGCGCTGAGCATGCGCCTGGCGAGGGTTGAGGTAGCCGGTGAGGTATTCTGGGCATTGCTCGATTCGGATCTGCAGCGCCTTCGCCGCATTCGCGAGCCATTCGCTGCCTGGGCGCAGGTGATCGGGCAGGGGGGGATGATCAACCTGGGACTCGATGATGACTGCCTTGCGCTGTCGGCGTGCCGCTTGCTGCCGCCCTTGGAGCCGGGGGCGCGTGTTTTTGGCGTGGGCTTGAACTATCGCAGCCATCTTGAGCGTCTTGGCAGTTCGCCTCCGGCTCATCCGCTGGCCTACTTGAAGCCGGATTCCGCGCTGGTTGGCGCGTACGACGAAATAGCCTATCCGGCCCTGACCGGACAGCTCGACTATGAGGTCGAGTTGGTCGCTGTGGTTGCCCGGCCGCTAGGCGAGGAAGCGCTGGCCAGTGCTTGTCTACTCGGCTACACGGTCGGCAATGACGTCAGTGCGCGGGACGCGGGGAGGCGTATCGGTCGCCTCGACCTGCTAACTCAGAAAGCCATGGATCGCACTACACCGATCGGTCCCTGGATCGTCACTCTCGACGAATTGGGCGGCACCGGACAGCCTGAGTTGGAGATGGGCCTAGAGGTCAACGGTGAACCGCGTCAGCGGGACAATACTCGGCAGATGATCTTCCCGGTGGACGAATTGCTCGATTATCTTGATGCGCGTATTAGCTTGCGGCCGGGCGACCTGGTGTTCACCGGCTCGACTCACGGTGTGGGCATGGAGGATGGTCGCTTCCTTGCGCCGGGTGATTTGGTCGAGGCGCGCATCGACGGGATCGGCGAGCTGCGCAACCGTGTTGGTCCCCGGCGTATACTGTCTGCTGCGCGAAGTGCCGGGCGGCTGGGCAGGCCTGACGGCGAATGAGTATGGACAGGCAGGCCAACTCTGCTTTGGCAGTGGCGGAACACTCCTCGTTTTGGGCGCCGTTGCGTCATGGCCTGTTCGTCGGCCTTTGGCTGGCCTGTGCGGTCGTCAACCTGGCGATCTGGATGCAGACCGTGGGGGCAGCCTGGATCATGACCCAGCTATCAGCATCACCCCTGATGGTTTCCCTGGTACAGACGGCCATTACCCTGCCTGTCTTCCTGTTCGCTTTGCCGGGCGGGGTGCTCGCTGACCGCATGGATCCACGCCGTTTGTTGCTTCTCACCCAGGCGGTCATCTTGGTGGCGGCCGCAGCGCTCTGCCTGCTGGATTGGGGGGAACTGCTGGAGGCCTGGTCGCTGCTGCTGTTCACGTTCCTGCTGGGGGTCGGTAGCGCCTTGGGTATGGCGGCCTGGATGGTGACGGTGGTCGGAGTCATTCCACGTGAGCAGGTGCCGGCGGCGGTCTCTCTCAATGGTATTTCCGTTAATGCCACTCGGGCCCTGGGGCCGGCTCTGGCCGGCGCACTGATCGTCTGGTGGACCAGCGCCGCAGTATTCCTGGTCATCGCACTATGCATGGCTGCAGTGCTCGTATTCATCTTCCGTCTGCCGGCTCGCGTCCATGCCGACGGCTTGCCACCTGAAACCTTAGTCGGCGGCATGCGCAGCGGCCTGCGCTACATCCGCCACTCGACGGTTCTGTCTAGCGCGCTCAAGCGGGTATTCGTGTTCACCAGTTGCGCCAGCGCGTTATGGGCACTGATGCCGCTGGTAGCCAAGGAGGAGCTGCGCATGGACGCCGGTGGCTATGGGCTGCTGATGGCGTTTATGGGGGCTGGGGCGGTCCTCGCTGCGCTCGGTCTGACCAGCATCTATCGCCGTTTTGCCCTGCGGCGGTTGATCGACGCCGGGGCGCTCGCCTTTGCTGTGGCGACCCTGGCGGCGGCGCTGTCGCGCAGCCAGGTGGTGATCTGTGCCACGCTCCTGCTGGCCGGCATGGGCTGGATGGCGGTGAACGCGACCATTTCCACCGTGGTACAGACTTATGCTGCGAACTGGGTGCGAGCCCGTGTCGCCTCGGTTTACCTCCTGGTGCTGATGGGCTCAATGGCCCTTGGTGGCGCCCTGTGGGGGGCTCTCGCGCAATATCTGGGGTTGCAGCAAAGTCTGCTGCTATCGGCGTCGAGCATCTTCCTGGGCTTGTTCCTGACTCGTGGTGGGGCGATCGAGATGGGCCGCGAAGCTGACTTCGCCGATGCCCAGCAAACGGACAAGCCGATGCTGGTCACTGAGGGCGTCGCCCACGGCGACGGGCCGGTGTGCATCGAAGTCGGCTACCGGGTGGATGCTGCCGGGCGTGAGGCGTTTCTGCGTGTGGTCTATGCCGTCGGCCAGACGCGACGGCGTAATGGTGCGCGGAATTGGTGCCTGTACCGTGATCTGGAGGAGTCCAACCGCTACGTCGAGCGCTTCATCGTCGAGTCGTGGCTGGATTACCTGCGCCAGTGCGGACGCATGACCCAGGGGGACGAAGCGCAGGCAGTACCACTTTCGCCTTTTCGCGAGGGCCGATCGACCCGGCGCTATGTCAATCAAGCACCGGTAGAGGGCTTCTAGAAATCTCTATATTAAATTTGCTAGTCAATAGTGTTCTCGTTATAGAATTGATCGATAGAAAATAATAGAGAGCACGCCTATGGAAAGCCCAGAGCTCACGGAGGTTGGCAATAGTCGCAAGGGCTCCAGCGTCACGGTGAAACCGGTCGCCAACGCGATTCGCATACTCCGTCATTTGAGCCAGAGCGGGGCGCCGGAGCGTTCGGTGGACATCGCTCGGCGCCTGTCGATCAACCCCAGCACCTGCTTCAACATCCTGCGTACCTTGGCCATGGAGGATGTGATCGATTTCAACCCGATGTCCAAGCGCTATTCGGCCGGCCTGGGATTGGCCCGCCTAGTTGGGCAACTGGTTACCCAAGGGCAGCGTGTGCAATTGGTTAAGCCGCTGCTGCAGGAGTTCGCCGCGCGCATGCAGGTAACTATCACCCTTTGGCGGCGCATGGGGGAGGATCGCATCGTCATCGTTAGCTCGGCGGCCAGTCCTGCCGATGTGCGCATTGACATGGCTGAGGGGCAGCGCTTTCCGATGCTGATGGGGGCCAGCGGTCGGCTGTTCTCGACCCAGCTGGACCTGGACACGCCGGCATTCGAGGATATCTACCATCGGATACGCTGGGCGCGCCACTTGCCAATCGAGACCTATCGCGAGGAAGTTCACCTAGCCGCGGAACGGGGTTGGGCGGTGGACGATGGGTATTTCTCGGTTGGCATCCAGGCGGTCGCTGCGCCGGTGTATTCCCCTGAGGGCGCAATCGATTTCACTGTCTCCGCCGTGATGTTCCGCGGCCAGCGAGACGACGAGGGGGTTGGTGAACTGGCCGCCGAGCTCATCGAGTTCTGTACCTCACTGGCGGGTATTCTGTTCTGATCTCTTGGCTGGTGACCGCGTCAGTCGCAGGCCAGCAGCAGGCTGCCGCCCAATGGGCCGCCGCCGGCGGCCACCACAGAGAGGGAATGTGGTGCAGTCTGGCGTCCTTCCGCGCGTCCCCATAACTGCAGACAGGCTTCGTGGACATAGCCCAGGCCGTGGGTGCGTCCACCGGACAGTTGGCCACCGTTGGTATTGAGTGGCAGCCCGCCGTCCAGGGCGATCCTCGCACCGCCTTCAACAAAGGCGCCGCTTTGTCCCACCGGGCACAGACCCAGGGCTTCCAGCCAGATCATGGTGAGGATCGAAAAGCCGTCGTAGAGTTGAGCCGAGCCGACATCAGCTGGCGTGTAGTCGGTGCGCGCCCACATCATCCGGGCAACGTCGAAGGCTGCCATCTCAGTCAGCGAGATCTGATCCCAGGACCACGGTTGGTTCAGCGCGGCCCCGATGGCCTCTATACGAATAGGAGCATTGCGCGTGTCCCGCGCAGCATCGCGGCGCGATAGGACGATGGCGGTGGATGCATCGCAGTGCACATCACAGTCGTACATGCGCAGGGGGGTGGAAATCATCCGCGAGTGCAGGTAATCGTCCATCGTCATCGGCGTGCGGTAGATGGCCTTGGGATTACGTGCAGCATTGCGTCGGCAGGTCAATGCGATCTGCGCGAGTTGTTCGGGGCGGGTGCCGTATTCGTGGAAATGGCGCTGCGCATAAAGTGCCATCAGGTTGATGCCGGACATGACATTGAAGGGCGTCAGCCATTGCCAAGCGTAGCTACTATCGCGCCCTTGGGTCTTGTTGGTCAGCGCTCCTGCCTGCCTGTTGTGCAGGCGCGCCGTGGCCTCGGTGATGGTTCGGAATACCAGGACGTGGCGGCAAAGACCGGCGGCGATGGCCATTGCCCCGTTGATCACCCCGGCCAGAGGGCCAGGCCCCTCGTAGCCGGCGCCAAACCAGTTGACGTTCAACCCTAGGGCGCTTTTCAGGGCGCTGGGGCCGACTGGCGAGAAGGGATCGCCATTGTTGTTGTCGCCCGGCCAGCAGGCGACGCCATCGATGTCATGGCGCTCAAGGCCTGCATCGGCAATTGCTTCCAGGCAGGCATCGAGGGTCAGGTGCATAGCTGACTTGCTAGACGGCCGGGCCACCTCGGACTGGCCGATGCCGGTGATGGCGACCTCTTTTTCGTAGCGATGAGGGGGCATCATTGATCCTTCTCAAACAGAGGGAGCCAGACATCCTCGATGTGGAGGAAGCTGACCCGTACCAGCATGTCGATCCGCACTTGGAGCGGGTCCATCCCAATTACATTGCTGACGAAACGCAGGCCCTGCTGCTCGACCAGCTCGATAATGGCGACGACGTAGGGTACTTCCAGGTCGGCGACCCAAGGCTGGTAGTTGAGGGTGTAGCTCAGCACCTTGCCTCTTCCTGACACCGCGCGAGGTGCGACCTCCCGGCTCGCGCAGCGGGGGCAGATTGGCCCGGGCGGGTGGAAATAGTGTGCGCAGCCCTGACAATGGTGGATCAACAGCTGGTCGTGCTCGCCACCCTGCCAGAAGGCGCGGTTGTCGGCGTTGAGGGCGGGCAGTTTTCTGGTCATTCGCGGAACCTGCGAGCACTGGCTTGGATGTATGTGCTCTAATAATTGCACATATTTTCTAGAAGTGTCATATATTTATGCCGGGTTATACGCTAACCACATAGCTCGCTATCTAACAACAAGAGGATCCTTTTGCCATGTCCCGGCCTTTGCAAGACAAGACAATCATCGTCACCGGCGGGTTCGGTGCTCTCGGCGGGGCCGTTGGTCGCCTGCTGCTGGAGCGCGGTGCGCAGGTTGCTCTGCTCGATCGCGCCGAAATTCCAGCTAGTCTGGGCGATGTTTCTGGGGTTCTGCCCTTGGGCGGCGTCGACCTGACCTCTACCGAGTCGGCGCGGCTTGCCGTGGCCCGGGTGGTGGAGCGCTTCGGACACCTCGACGGCCTAATCAACGTCGCTGGTGGGTTCGCCTGGGAATCCTTCGAGGATGGCGCTCTGGATACGTGGGATCGCCTGTATCAGATCAACCTTCGTACGGCTCTGGTGAGCAGCCAGGCTGCGCTGCCCTATTTGCTTGCTGCCGAGTCCGGACGCATCGTGAACATTGGCGCTCTGGCGTCCCTGAAGGCGGGCCTGGGCATGGGCGCGTATGCCGCCTCCAAATCCGGGGTGGCACGCCTCACTGAAACACTGGCTGAAGAGCTCAAAGATCGTGGGGTCACCGTCAATGCGGTACTGCCAAGCATCATCGACACTCCAGCGAATCGCGCAGACATGCCGGACTCCGATGCCAGTCGCTGGGTAACGCCGGAGGCTTTGGCCAGAGTAATTGCATTCCTGCTCTCGGACGATGCCACACCCATTACGGGAGCCTGCCTGCCCGTGGCTGGTCGGGTATGACGCCCGTGGCCTTCTGCTGCTCTTCGACTGGAGTACAAAAGTCATGAGATTGGTAACCTTTACCGACGGCAACGGGTTTGCGCGTGCCGGGGCCTTGCTGGAGAACGACCAGATCGTCCTGGACCTACAGGCCGCCTGCCAGGCCCGATACGGAAGCGAGCGTCCCGAGTTGGTCAGCGTGCTGGCGCTGGTCGAGGCCGGGGAGGAGGGCTTGGCTCTTGCCCGTTCGATGGTGGAGCAGGTTCCTGCAATAGCCGTGCGTGCCCGGGCGGCGGTGAAGCTGCACGCACCGATTCAGCCACCGCCGCAGATGCGCGATTGCTCCTGTTTCGAGCTACACCTGCGGCAGAGCTTTGCCGCAGCACGCCGGGCCCGTGCACTGCGAACGCCAGACCCGGAGGCTACGCTCAAGGCGATGAATACGCGTGCCGACGAGCGCGTCATCGAAACCTTCAACCGCCAACCCATCTACTACAAATGCAACCGCTTCGCGGTCATCGGTATTGACGACGAATTCCAGTGGCCGAGCTTCAGCAAGGCGCTGGACTTCGAGCTGGAGTTCGGTTGCTACATCGGCAAGCGTGGTAAGGACATCAGTCGCGATGCGGCCCGCTCGCACATCGTCGGTTACACCATCTTCAACGACATGAGCGCCCGCGACGCCCAGGCTGCGGAGATGCCCGGCATGCTCGGCCCTGCCAAGAGCAAGGACTTCGACACGGCGAACATCATGGGGCCATGCCTGGTGACGGCTGATGAGTTGGGCGACCCCTACGATCTGGAGATGGTCGCGAAGGTGAACGGCGAGGAGTGGGGGCGTGGCAACACTCGTGAGATGCGCTGGTCCTTCGAGGACGTCATCGCCCATGTGTCGCGTTCGGAAACGCTCTATCCCGGGGAGTTCCTCGGCTCCGGCACGGTCGGCAACGGCTGTGGCCTGGAGCAGTTGCGCTATCTGAAGTCTGGCGATTTGGTCGAACTGGCGGTGGAGGGTATTGGTGTGCTGCGCACCCGGGTGGGGCGCGCGGAGCAAGGGGGGGGCTGATATGTCTCAAGCCGCAGTTCTGTTGGCACGTGATATCCCAGAGCGTTGCTTTGCGCTTTATGTGTACATTTTGGTTAAAAGTGTCTTATATTCTGCCGAGGCTTTCATTCGCCGTAGTGCCCTGATCAGGAGGCAATCATGCTAACAAGAACAAGCCCTGTATTGTCCGACGGAACCAAGGTTTCCGACCTTATCTTCCCCGATACCCGCGAAGTACAGATGCGCGTGCTGTCGGACCGCGAGATCTACGAGCTGGAGATGGAGAAGATCTTCGGCAAGATCTGGGTGTTCCTCGGCCATGAGTCCGAGATTCCCAACTCCGGCGACTTCGTTGTGCGCGACATGGGCTCCGACTCAGTGATCGTCGCCCGTGGAAAGGATGGCGAGGTTTATGTAAACCTCAACGTCTGCCCCCACCGCGGCATGCGCATCAGCACCGCCGACTGCGGCAATACGCAAATCCACAAGTGCATCTACCACGGCTGGGCGTTCCGTCCCAACGGTGACTTCATCGGCTCGCCGGTGGAGCGCGAATGTATGCATGGCAAGATGTTACCCAAGGAGGCGCTTGGCCTGAAGAAGGCTCGGGTCACGCTCTATGGCGGGTTGATCTTCGCCACCTGGAACGTCGATGGTCCCTCCTTCGATGAGTTCCTCGGCGATGCCAAGTGGTACTATGACATGCTGTTCTGCCGTTCTGACAAGGGCATGGAAGTGCTCGGTCCGCCGCAGCGTTTCATTGTCAATGCCAACTGGAAGACTGCTGGTGAGCAGTCCGCCGCCGATGGCTTCCATACCTTGACACTGCACCGCTGGCTGGGCGAGGTCGGTAACTATGCGAAGAAAGGCGACGGTGAAGGTGAAGGCGCCGACCTCAGTCCGGAGATGATCGGTGTGGAGGTCAGTTCGCCGCACGGCCATGCTCTTCGCTGCATTGACCTAGCCCGCAAAATCAAACGCCTTACCGGTCTCGACCCTGCGGAACTGTCGGTGCAGGAGAAGCTGAACGCCTTGCCGCCGGCCGGGATGACGCGTGAAATGGTTGAGCAGTTGGCGCGCAATCTCAGTGAGGAGCAGCTTGAGGTACTGACTAGCATGCCACCGCAGGTTGGTGGGATGTTCCCGAACATACTGTTCGGGTTCGTCTATATCCCGCAGCCGGATGGATCGGTGGTTGGCTCCATGACCATGCACGCATACGTGCCTCAGGGGCCCGACAAGCTCGAGTTCGTCAACTGGATCTTCGCCGAGAAGGACGCACCAGCAGAACTGCGCGAGAAGATGCTCAGGCAGACTATCCAGCTATTCGGTACCTCCGGGATGGTCGAGCAGGATGACTCCGATACCTGGCCGCACATGACCCTGGCTGCCAAGGGGGCGATGGGCCGCCAGATGACCCTCAAGTACCAAGCCTGCTATGAGACCGGCGCGCCTGCGGGCTGGCCAGGGCCGGGCATCGTCAACGAGGGCTTCACCAAGGACGACACCCAGTGGCATTGGTGGTTGTACTGGCATGAACTGATGACGGCGGAGAGCTGATCGTCGCGTCGTTCCAGGCAAAACCACACATTTCAGGAGTTACACATGGCCCAAGTACAAGAGCGCGGCGTCGATCAGATCCAGCCGGGGTCGCCCGTCGGTATCAAGCGCGTCCCGGTAGGTTCGGATATCTACAACCAGGTGGTGACCTTCCTCTATGAGGAGGCGACCCTGTTGGATCAGATCCGTCTGCAGGAATGGGGTGCACGCTTGGCTCCAGACCTCGTCTATACCGTACCGCTTCGCCACACCCGCCTGCAGTCGGAATTGTCCACCACCATCGTGCGTACCGTGCAGCATTACCATGACGACTACCGTTCGATCATGGGGCGAATTCTGCGGCTGTCCGGCAAGAGCGCGTGGGCGGAGGATCCGCCCTCGCGCACCCGGCGCCTGGTGACCAACGTCTTCGTCGAGGAGACCGAAAAGTCCAACGAGTTCGTGGTGACCAGTTACTTGCTGTTGACCCGCAATCGCTTCAAGGACCACCATGTCGACATCATAAGTGGTGAGCGCCGGGATGTGTTGCGTTTGACTGATGAGGGCTTCAAGCTGGCGTGCCGCGAGGTCATTCTTGATCAGGCCGTGTTGGGCACGCCGAACCTCGCCGTGTTCCTCTGACGACCCTACCATGGCGCTCCCTTCTTTGAAGGGAGGCCTAATTCCGTTGTGGGCCTCGGTGCCGGGGCGAGTTATACCGGTACAGGTTTTTTTCATGTTGGCCCTCTCTTGGTGGGCGTGCTGACGTTTTCGGAGCGCACGTTATCTGCCGAAGCCAGCGTCATGTTGTGTCGGAGTTTTGTTTCATCCGGTTTGGCTCACCCCCTTCCCCTAAGGGGAAGGGGGCTGGTGAGTTGGCATCAGTGGCTGGCTGGTTATTCTCCGGCCAGCCAGTCTTGGTCGCCCGAGCATAGATGTGCTGCCGTGTCGCTGAAATCCCAAGTTGAACCCTTGATCCGTAGGGCTTGCGCAGCCCGTGCCGGTTGCTGGCTATAGCAGAGACTGGTGCTGGATGCATGGACCTGGGAGTCCAGTGGATGCTGGCGGCCCAGTGAAATCTGGGTGCACCTGCGTAGCAATAGCGCAGCTTCCGCATCTTCTTCGGGAAGATGGCTAAGGGCCCAGCGAGCCATTCCTTCGCGCAGATTTACCCCGCAGTAGGGCGCTGGCCCTTCGATGATCGAGCCTCGTACCTCCCAGCTCAGCAGGAGCCTCCCATCACGAAGCAGTACCGGTGTCGTGCGTTCGTTGACGCGGTCCGGTACTTGGACATCGTAGCATCGGCGGAGCGTTCCGCGGGCCGCATTGGCGATGGCCAGGCCGGCAAGGTCTAGCAGGTGTGTGCATTGATGCTGGGCATCGGTCTGCCGGGTCACTGTATGGGCGATATGGCTGAGTGGCATGCCGATCAGTTGCTCCAACTGATCGGTTGCTTGTGGGCAGGCGGAGTAGGGGTAGCGCAAGGCCTCCCCGCCAATCTCCCGTACGATGCCGTCACTATGGTGTAGCCAGACGCGGAAGTGATGGAAATCGTCCTCAAGAGTAGCCCGTATCTCTCGCATGGCATCCTGTGGCGTAGAGACGATTTCCACTCGGCGGCGGAACATGCTGGTCATCGTTTTTTCCTTGCGCTGGTTTCCGCAGGTGCCTGATCTTGCGGATTGAAGTATATTTGAACAGTATACGCAAAAGTGTTCATCTAAAAACAAGAAGGAATTCGTTATGAAGCTATTGCAAGAGCAGATAGCGCTGGTAACTGGCGCTGGTGGCGGTATTGGTCGCGGCGTGGCGTTGAGCTTTGCCAAGGCCGGCGCCGCGGTAGTGATAGCCGAGCTGGACGAGGCCTCTGGCAAGGCTGTGGAGGGCGAGTTGCTGGCGCTTGGCGCGCGCGCGGTTTTCATCAGAACCGACGTGACCAGCAAGGTGGATATTGAGGCGGCTATCCAGGTGGCAGTGGAGCGTTTCGGAGGGCTGGATATTCTGGTCAACAATGCGTTCGCCCCCACGCCCAATGTGCTACTGGAGGAGAAGACCGACGAGATGCTGGCTCGGACCCTCGACTCCACCTTGTGGGCCGCTTGGTGGTCGATGAAGGCTGCACTGCCGCACATGCGCGTGCGCGGCGGCGGCAAGATCATCAACTTCTACTCCATCGACACCGAGGTCGGTGCTTGGCTGCATGGCGACTACAACGCAGCGAAGGCTGGTGTCGTCGGTTTGACCCGCAGTGCGGCCTCGGAGTGGGGGCGTTTCAACATCCGCGTGAACGCCATTGCGCCTACCGCCATGGGGGCAACCTTCCATAAGCTGGCGGCGGAGAGCCCGGGGTTTGCCGAGCGTTCCGCCGCTCTACGCCCGTTGGGGCGTTGCGGGGAGCCGGAGGAAGATATTGGGCCAGTAGTGGTATTTCTGGCTTCTGAGATGTCGCGCTTCGTCACCGGCGAGACTCTCCATGTCGATGGCGGGCTGCACCTCCCTGGCTACAATTCCCGACCGGCCACCGTACCTGTGCGCGAATACTGACGGGAGGCATCGAGCGCGGCTATTGCCACCGCGCTTTCTTCTGTAACACGGGGCGAGGTCGCAAGATCAGGGTGAGGTGCACACTAGTTCCATCGCGAGGAAGGATAGCGAGCCCCGGCCAGTCAGAAAGTGAGGCCGGGGCTTCATGGCGGGTCAGCGCTTGGCGATCTTGATATCAGTGTCTTCCAGGTCCCAGGTGTCGGCTGTCTTGCCTTCGTCGCGCAGCTCATACTTCAGCACGCGGCCCTGGGGGTTCTTCGGCAGGTTGGTGCGGAACTCGATGTAGCGGGGCAGGGCGTAATAAGGGACTGACTCGACAGCCCAGTGGAACAGCTCTTCCGGAGTCAGGCAGGCCCCTTCATGTAGCACTGCGGTCACCTTGACGTCGTCCTCGCCCTTGTCGGACGGCACGGCATGCACGGCAACCTCGGCCAGGGCCGGGTGCACAGCGAAGGCGGCTTCCATCTCGAAGCTGGAGATATTTTCGCCACGGCGGCGCAGGTAATCCTTCTTGCGATCGACGAAATAGAAGAAGCCTTCGTCGTCGAACTTGCCGACGTCGCCGGTGTGGAACCACATGTTGCGCATCAGCTTCAGGGTATCTGCGGGGCGATTCCAGTAGCCCTGGAACATGATGTCCGGACGTAATGGGCGGACGACGATTTCGCCGGGAGTGTTGGCGGGCAGTTCTTGGTCGTTGTCATCGACGATCCGCACGTCGAAGTCTGGGATGCGTTTGCCGGACGAGCCGGGCGCTGCGTATTCGCCGGCGGCCAGAGAAGTGACTACGCAAGCCTCGGTGAGGCCATAGCCATTTCCGCCGACCAGTTTGCTGCCGAAGCGTTCGCGCCAGATTTTCTTGGTTTCCTCGGTATAGGGGTTGCCGCGAGCAGTATGGATCTGACCATAGCAGCGTTTCATCGCCTCGTTGTCAGGGGCCTGAGCTAGCAGGCCACCCATTCCGCCGAGGATGGAGGCAATAGTAGCGCCGGAACGCTCGACTTCCTGCCAAAAGTTGGAGACCGAGAAGCGCGGTAGGATCGCTGCCCGTGCACCAACGAGGATGCTGGCGATGATGCTGACGCACAGGGCGTTCATGTGGAACAGCGGCAGGGGCGTGATGGTTACGTCGTTTTCGTTGGCCGGACCGGCTCGCAGCTGTAGGCGCGCCAGATTGCACATGAAGTTGTAACTGATCATGCAGCCCTTTGAGGGGCCGGTGGTGCCAGAGGTATAGATCAGACAAGCCAGGTCGGAAGCTTCCGGTTTGACGCTCAGAGGGGTGTCGTCGTTGCCACGGTGTTCGTCCAAGGCGGCGATAGGAATGCGGCAGTTCTTGGGAGCAATGAAGTCACCGCGACAGAGAATCCGGGTGACGTTAGTGAGCTGCTCGGCCAGCGGAGTGATGCGTGTCAGGTAGTCCGCTTCGCAGATGACCAGATGGGTTCCGGTGTCAGCGATCTGGTGACGGAGGAACTCGCCTTTGAGCGCGGTGTTGATCGGAACGCTAACTGCACGCAGCTTGTTGATCGCCAGCCAGCACACGACAGCGTCGATGTTGTTGTCCAGCATTGTCAGCACGGTCTCGCCTGGTAGCACGCCGAGGTTCGAGAGCGCATGGGCCATGCGGGTGGAAATCGAGTCGACTTCAGAATATGTGTATAACTTTCCGCTGAAATCCAATAGGACTCGGTCTGGATGCTTTGCTACCGCTCGTTCAAGCGCTGCGATAACAGTGTCTCGTTCCCCCATGGACCAGGTGTCCGGATGGCCAGTGCCGCTCATGTCTCGATCTCCTTAGGGCCTGCCCTGGTGCGGGCAAGCGATTTTATTTTGAAGAGAGAATGCCATTCTAGATTCAAATTTTACAGATGTCTTCAGTTAAAATTTGAACAGGTTTTGCTGATACTGCCCATATCTTGTGGTAGTGTTGCTCTTATTTAGCCGCTGAGAATCCTTGTCAATGACTTCGAAAGCCACCAGATCGAGCAAGGGCGCGAGTGACAAGCTCGCCAGAAAGAATGCCAGTCCTGCGGAGAAGCCTGCTACCGTCACGAAAAGGCCTGTTCAGAAAAATGGTGTTGCCTCGTCGGTGAATGGCAAGGTAAGGCCCAATAAGCGCTCCGAGGAGACCGTTACGAATATCCTGTCTGCCACCGAGGAGGTGGTGCTGCGCTCCGGCGCAGATCGGATATCGATCCTGGATGTTTGCCAGGTGGCTGGGGTGTCCCGGGGGACGTTCTATCGCTACTTCTCCTCCCAGGAGGACTTGCTGGATACCTTCTCCCGCCACAAACGGGACAGCTTCCATGAGTCGCTGGCCTTGGCGCTGGGGGATATTGCCGACCCCGACGCGCGTTTGAATGCGCTGATTACCTACCTCGATAATTACCTTGAGCAGAGCCGCGCCCGACGCTTGCTCGTGGTGGCGCCTGACTATGCCCTGGGTTTCTTCCGACGGATATTCCATGATTCCATCGTGCGCTTTCAGGATCTGCTGGGGATCGTGTTCGATGAGTGGGATGCCCGGCTAGGCATCAAGATCGACCGGGAGCTGGTCTGCGAAATGATCATTCGCTATGTCCTGAGCGAAGTGCTCGTGCCCGAGGGGGTTAGTCGTCGTCTCTTGCCGGTACGTGTACGGAAACTCGTCGTTGCCTTGACTGTCGGCTCCACCTCGCGCTCTCGCCGCTGATCGACCTTGCCGCCACCCTCTGCTAGGGGGTGGCTGGCTCCTTCCTCTCTCCCGTCCTCTCTGCTTTAGCCCCGCCCTCACTCAGTCGCACCCTTCCCATCCGATCTCGTCTCCCCCCTTTTTTTTCCTTACCCATTCCTCCTGGGGCTGTTCTGCTACCGCTCGTCTCGAGAGGTTGGAGTCGGGGTTGTGTCTTGTGATCTTAAAAATAAATTGAACAGTTTTTTGATTTATGATCAATTTAAAATTATGCTTCACCATGAAAGCGGGCCTGACGCGCATGTTGAGTGATGTGTACCCGGCTAGGCCGGGTACGCCACGAGCGTTGCGCTACATAAACACAAAAAATGCCACTCTGAGGTATCCAGACTATGCTCATCGATCTTCACGCCCACGCGCCCCATCCCGACTACTACGACCAGCATCCCTACTGGGGACCGGCCTTCGAGCTGCAACCCGATGGCGACATCAAGCTGCGAGTGGGAGACTGGATACTGACCCTGGGTGCTCCGGAGCGTAAGAAGGCGCTGCGCGAGGCGCATGCTCGTGGCGAAACGCTGAACGTGGCGGAATACATGGCGAAATGGCGTGACCCGAGCCATCGCCTCGCTGCGATGGATGCGGCGGGTCAGGCTGCCCAGGTGCTCTCGGTGCCGAGCCATTGCTACATGTACTGGACGGAAGCCGAGTTCGCCGTGCCCTTTGCTCGCCGGGTCAATGATGCGCTGGCGAGCTACTGCTCTGCAGCGCCCAATCGCTTGATGTTCTGGGCACACGCGCCACTGAATGTACCGCACGAGGCGGCCAAGGAAATCCGTCGTGCCTGCACCGTACTGGGCGCCAAGGGCCTGGTTGCCGGTGGTTCCAACTTTGGCGGGCTGGAATACGACTCACCCGAGCTGGATCCCGTGTGGGAGACACTGTGCGACCTCGACCTGCCGATTTTCGTGCATGGCTACAACCAGTCCGTAACCTGGGGTAAGGACGCCAATACCGATCGCTATGAGACGACCGCGATCGTGGGTATGAACTATGACGAAACCAAGTGCTTCTGGTACCTGATCAATGGCGGTGTGCTGGATCGCTTCCCGAACCTGAAGGTCTACATCACTCATGGTGGTGGCTTCGTGCCCTATCAGTTGGGGCGCATGGCGCAGACCAACCCCAATCTCGACGTCTATCACAACAAGAAGCCATTCCTGGATTATCTGTCCAACTTCTATTTCGACGTGGAGTTGCACGAGCTCCCCATGCGTCAGGCCATGCTGGACGTCATTGGTGCTGATCGAGTGGTGTACGGCTCCAACTTCGGCGGCAGTGATGCGGTGCGCCATGACCTGACGGAAGGGCTGCGCCTATCCGACGAGGATCTGCAGAAGATCCGCTGGAAAAACGCCTGTGATCTCCTGCACCTGGATCCGACCAAATTGGGCAAGGTGGGTGCCTGATGAAGCTGGCGCGCTGTTCCTATTTCCAAACGGGGCCCTTCTGGGCTGTCGTTGACCCTGAGCGCGACGAGGTCCATGCCATCGATGGGGAATTTTCCCAGTGGGCCCCCGCATTGGCCAGGGGGGCAGGTATCAGTGCCCTGCGCCTTTCTGGACCGTCGCTACCGCTGTCTAAGATGTGCCTCCTACCTCCGATCGAACCGGTCAACCGGGTGGTGGTGGCGGGTGCAAACTATGCCAAGCACCTGGCTGATGACTTCGGCCTCGCCAGCCCTCCACAGCCGGTGGCCTTCCTCAAAGCCTACGGTGCGCTGATCGGCGCGAAAGACCCGATTCGCTATCCACCCCTGACCGAGGAGCTAGACCACGAGGTCGAATTGGTGGCGGTGATCGGTAATTCCGAGATAGACCTGGATGACCCGCTGGCCAGCGTTCTGGGCTACACCGTTGGCAACGACGTCAGCGCACGGGACCTGCAGCGCAGTGGTCCGGCGGGTATCGGCATGGACCTGTTTGCGGCCAAGAGTCAGGACTGTACCACCGGGCTTGGGCCCTGGATCGTCACCAAGGACGAGTTTCCAGTCGGCTCACCTGAGCTGCGCCTAATCCTTAAGGTCAACGGCGAGATTCGACAAGACGGCTCGACCGCGGAGATGACCTGGGATGTCGGCCAGCTGATTCGTTTCGTCCAGCAGCGATCCAGCTTTGCCTGTGGTGACGTGCTGTTCACCGGTTCGCCGGCCGGTGTCGGCATGGGAACTGGCCGATTCCTCAATCCCGGGGATGTCGTCGAGGCAACCATCGAGGGCATAGGCACATTGTGCAACGTAGTGGGCAAGAAGTCCCGCGACTGAATCGAGAGCGAAGCATGAGCACTGATAAACAAGAAAAGATCGTGGTAGTGGGGGCTGGTCTGATGGGGACCGGTATTGCGCACGGGTTCGCCAGTTCCGGCTATCCCACCGTGCTGGTGGATACCAACCCTGAGTCGTTGTCCCGCGCCAGGGGCAATATCGGCAAGATCCTCGAGGATGGTGTATCGCTTGGCAAAGTCTCTGCTGAGTCGGCGCAGGCATCCTTGGCGCGCCTGTCCACCAGCGGCGACCTGGCCGAGGCCGCGCAGGGGGCCGATTGGCTGGTGGAAACGGTTTCCGAGCGACTGGATGTGAAGAGGGCGGTGGTTGCCCAGGCCGAGCCGCTGCTCGCCCCCGGCGCAATCATCGCCACCAATACCTCGGCGCTGAGTGTGACCGAGATCGCCGCCGCCCTAGCCAGCCCCGAGCGGGTCATCGGCATGCATTTCTTCAATCCGGTGCACAAGATGAAGCTGGTGGAGCTGGTTCGCGGTCTGGCGACCAGTGACGAGGCGCTGGTGCGTACTCGTGAGCTGTGCGGTGCAATGGGTAAGACCTCGATCGTTGTCAACGAGTCGCCTGGCCTGACCACCAGCCGGATGTCCGCATTGCTCGGCAACGAGGCGATGTACATGCTCCAGGAGGGTACGGCCAGTGCTGAGGATATCGACACGGCTCTGCGTCTGGGTTTCAACCACCCCATGGGGCCTTTGGAGCTGGGTGACCTGACCGGCTGGGATACCCGATTGTCTGTCTTGCGCTACCTGCATCAGACCTTGGGCGAGAAGTTCCGGCCGTGCCCTCTGATTATCAAGATGGTCGCCGCCGGGCGCTTCGGCCGCAAGACCGGGCATGGCGTCTATCGCTATGAAGAGGGCACGCGGGTGCCGGGCTCCGGCCTCAAGGCGAGTGCACTATGAAAGACATAGTGATCGTCGATGCAGTACGTACGCCGATTGGCCGTTTCCGCGGTGGTTTGGCCGGTGTGCGTGCCGATCACCTGGGAGCACTGGTGATTGGCAAGCTGCTGGAGCGCGTAGGCCTGTCGCCAGCGCAGGTTGATGACGTGATACTCGGCTGCGTCACCCAGATCGGCGAACAGTCGGCCAACATTGCCCGAACCGCGTTACTTGGTGCCGGCTGGCCGGTGGATATCCCTGGGCTGACCATCGACCGCAAGTGCGGGTCGGGAGAGGTGGCGGTGCATGTCGCCGCTGGCGCCATTGCCGCCGGGGGCGTTGACATCGTGGTTGCCGGCGGGGCGGAGAACATGAGCCGTGTACCGATGGGGAGCAACCGCGAGATCCACGGCGAAGCTTTTGGTTGGATGGCTGCCGAGCGTTATGAGCTGACCAGTCAGGGTGAGGCCGCCGAGCGTATTGCCGACAAGTGGTCGCTCAGCCGTGACGAACTGGACGACTACGCCTTCGTCAGCCATAGCCGGGCGGCCGCTGCGGCTGATTCCGGGTATTTCGCTAATGAAATCGTCGAAGTACCGGTCGAGGGTTTGCGCGAGCATGGGTTTAGCGAACCTGTAGCACCGCTGCGGGCGGACGAGACCATTCGTCGTGACACGTCCCGGGGTAAGTTGTCGACCTTGAAGACCAGTTTCCGCCCTGAGGGCGGCCGCATCACCGCCGGAAACTCTTCACAGATTTCCGATGGTGCGGCAGCACTGCTGTTGATGTCGGTGGAAACTGCTCAGCGTCTGGGATTGAAGCCTCGGGCTCGGATTCGTGCGTTCACCACGGTGGGGGCTGACCCGACGCTGATGCTTACTGGCCCGATCGCTGCCACCTACAAGGTGCTGCAGAAAGCTGGCCTGGGCATCAGTGATATCGATTTGTTCGAGGTCAACGAGGCCTTCGCTTCGGTACCGCTAGCCTGGATGCATGAAACCGGTGTCTCGCACGAGCGACTCAATGTCAACGGTGGTGCCATCGCCCTGGGCCACCCGCTTGGCGCTAGTGGCGCACGGCTGATGACCACGCTGCTGAACGAGTTGGAGCGGCGCGGTGCCCGTTATGGGCTGCAGGCGATTTGCTGTGCCGGAGGCATGGGGACCGCAACCATCATCGAGCGCCTTGGTTGAACAGATGGAGAGGGCTGCAGGCATAGCGCGAATTTCCATGGTACCGCTGGAGGATATGCCGGCCGAGCTGCGCGAGGCCATCGTGTGGGGGCAGGAAACCCGCATGCTCAGTTCGACAAGGCCGATCCAGGTCTGGGCGCATCGCCCTGGCCTGGCCCTGGCCTGGCTGGAGCTGATGGCCGGCTTCTATCGGGACAGCTTGCTGGACGAGCGCTTGCGCGAGCTGTTGCGGCTGAAGATCGCCAGTATCACCACCTGCCAGGCATGCCAGTTGGCGCGCAAGTCCGATGAGGTCAGCGAGGACGATATTGCCTGCTTGGCGACCGACAGTGAGCGCTTCACTCCTGCCGAGCGGGCTGCTCTGCGTTTTGCCGAACTGTTCGCGGGTGACTACATGGCCATCGACGACGAGCACTACGCACGAATGGCCGAATTCTTCAGTCCGGCTCAGGTGACGGAAATCAACCTCTATTGTGCCCTGATGCTAGCCGGTGGTCGTATGACTTACGTCCAGCAAGCTTATTGAACGCATTGTTCATACGCCTTGGCTGGGCATTTCTTTTCTTGATTTTGGGCAAAATGTAAAAAATCGTTCAGATTTATGCATAGCGTGCCTAATATGCCCGATAGGGCGTGTCCCTCACGGGGCCACGCATACCGGCTACGTACAACAAGAAAGGAGATGTCCATGTCCGCCCCGGCCCAAAGCAACTTGGAGCAAGTCTTCGCCAATGTCGCGAGCAACTACCGAGGTGCCGATATCGATCTGCACGCGGTATATCGTGAGATGCGCGAGAAATCCCCGGTTCTCCCGGAGAACTTCATGGCGCGCCTGGGTGTGCCGTCGATTGCCGGACTTGATCCTGACCGTCCGGTTTTCACGCTGTTCAAGTACGACGATGTCATGGCGGTGATGCGCGATGCCACGAATTTCACCAGTGGCTTCATCGCCGAGGGGCTGGGGTCGTTCTTCGATGGCCTGATCCTCACCGCCATGGATGGACTCGCGCACAAGAACATCCGCAGCCTGCTGCAGCCGGTGTTCATGCCCGAGACAGTCAATCGCTGGAAGGAATCCAAGATCGATCGGGTTATCCGCGATGAGTATCTGAAGCCCATGGTTGCTAGCAAGCGTGCGGATCTCATGGAATTCGCCCTGTACTTCCCCATTCGCGTGATCTACTCGCTGATCGGCTTCCCCGAGGACCGTCCCGAGGAGATAGAGCAGTATGCCGCCTGGGCGCTGGCTATCCTGGCTGGTCCGCAGGTTGATCCCGAGAGGGCTGCCGCCGCACGTGGCGCGGCGATGGAGGCCGCCCAGGCTCTCTATGACGTGGTCAAGGTGGTAGTAGCGCAACGTCGTGCCGAAGGCGCTGCGGGCGATGACCTGATCAGCCGTCTGATTCGGGCCGAGTACGAGGGGCGCTCACTTGATGATCATGAGATCACCACCTTTGTCCGTTCGCTGCTCCCGGCGGCGAGCGAGACTACCACTCGTACCTTTGGCACCTTGATGGCACTGCTGCTGGAGCGGCCGGAGCTACTGGCGCGTATCCGTGAGGACCGCAGCCTAGTGCCCAGAGTCATCGACGAAACGGTGCGCTACGAGCCGGTGGCCACTTTCAAGGTGCGCCAGGCGGCCAAGGACGTCGAGATTCGTGGCGTGGCCATTCCCAAGGGGGCCATGGTCTCGTGCATTGTCAGCTCGGCCAACCGTGACGAGGACGCGTTCGAGCAGGCCGACAGCTTCAACATCGACCGCAAGTCCAGGCCGTCGTTCGGTTTCGGTTTCGGTCCGCATATGTGCATTGGTCAGTTCGTCGCCAAAACAGAAATCAACTGCGCGCTTAATGCCGTCCTCGACCTGATGCCCAATATTCGCCTCGATGTCGGCAAACCGGCCCCACAAATTATCGGAGCGCAACTGCGTGGCCCCCATCACCTACATGTGATCTGGGATTGAGCCACGTGGCCCTGGTCTTTGCGGGGCGTGCTCGATGTGTTCCTGATAGAATATGTAGTTGAACATATTTAAAAAAAGTGTTTAATTTATCTCGGTCGTGCTCTATGATCGGAAACACATCAGGAACCCGTAAGCCAAGGGGAAAACAACAATGAAGATTGAAGATCTGATTCTCGTCAGCGTTGATGACCACGCGATCGAGCCGCCGAATGCCTTTGCACGTCACATGCCGGCCCGCTTCAAGGGGCGCGAGCCCCACGTTGTCAAGCGCGGAGAGCGCGATGTGTGGGTCTTCGAGGAGCAGGCCACCGGTTATATGGGCCTCAACTCGGTGGTCGGGCGGCCCAAGGAGGAGTACGGCATGGAGCCGCTGGGCTATGAGCAGATGCGCCGCGGCACCTGGAACATCAGTGATCGTGTGGACGACATGAACGCCAATGGCGTACTCGGCTCACTCTGCTTCCCGACCTTTCCTGGCTTCGCCGGCCAGCGCTTCCAGAACCACTCGGACCGCGCCGTGTCCCTGGCGGCCATCCAGGCCTACAACGACTGGCACCTGCACGATTGGTGCAATGCCGCGCCGGGACGTTTCATCCCGCTGATGCTGGTGCCCTGGTGGGACATGCAGGCCGCAGCCGCGGAGGTTGCGCGCTTGGCCAAGCAAGGCGTGCATGCCCTCTCGCTATCCGACAACCCGGCGATTCACGGCTTCCCGTCGATCCACAGTGACTACTGGGACCCGCTATGGAAAGCCTGCGCCGACCACAACGTGGTGATCTGCTGCCACATCGGTACCGGCGTCAAGGCCGAGCACGCCTCCGACCTGTCTCCGATCGACGCCTGGATCACCTCTATGCCGATCTCCATCGCCAACTCGGCGGCCGACTGGATTTGGGCGCCGATGTGGAAGAAATTCCCGAGCCTACGTATGGCCCTGTCCGAAGGCAGCATCGGCTGGATTCCCTACTTGCTGGAACGCGCCGACTTCACCCATCGCCATCACAACGCTTGGACCAATTCCAACTTCGGTGGACAGATGCCTAGCGACATCTTCAAGAAGCATTTCATCACCTGCTTCATCGAGGATAACTTCGGGCTGCAGAACCTGAAGTTCATGAACGAAGAGATGGTGACCTGGGAAAGCGACTACCCGCACTCCGACTGCACCTGGCCGAACTCGCCGGAAACGGCCTGGGAAGGCCTGAGGCACTTGCCCAAGGAGACCATCGACAAGGTCACCCACCTCAACGCCATGCGCGAGTTCTCCTACGACCCGTTCGCGATTCTCGGTCGCGAGAACTGCACGGTCGGCGCCTTGCGCGCCCAAGCTGCGCACGTGAAAACCGAGCCGGCGCTGGGCCTTGGTGGCGCCGACCACGGGCGTGCCGATGGCAAGCCGGTCACTTCTGGCGACATCAATGCGATGTTTGCGAAGGCAGACGCCGGCACTGCTCTCTGATAAGGCGCCTACCAGCCCTCTCCCTTAATGTCGGGGAGGGCTGGCGGGTTTCGGCTCACCTGTCAGTGATTGGCCTTGTGCCCCATTTCGAGAGTTCGCATGTCTATCGCTCAATTCACTTACAGCAGGATTCCCCACGAAGCGGAGTTGCTCCGCCACGAGGTGCGGACATTTCTCCAGGACTATCTTGCCGAGTATCCGGCGACCGCCCGGGCGCAATCCTGGATGGGGTTCGATGCGGGGTTCAGTCGCCAGCTCGGCGCCCGGGGCTGGGTCGGCATGGCGTTGCCGAAGCGCTATGGCGGCATTGAAGCCGGTCCTTTCTCTCGCTACGTAATCATTGAGGAGTTGCTGGCCTCCGGTGCACCGGTGTCGGCGCACTGGATTGCTGACCGGCAGAGCGGCCCGCTGATAAACCGTTTCGGCAGCGAGGCGCAGAAAGACCGTTACCTTCCGTCGATCTGCCGCGGCGAAAGCTATTTCTGCATTGGTATGAGCGAGCCGAACTCAGGTTCCGACCTAGCTTCGATCAAGACCTCCGCTCGTCGCAATGACGGTGGTTGGTTGCTCAACGGACAGAAGGTGTGGACCACAAACGCCCAGCACTCGCATTTCATGATCGCCCTGGTGCGTACCGGCGAGAAGCAGGCGGCGCGCCATGAGGGTATGTCGCAGTTCATCGTCGACCTCAGCCTGCCGGGGATCATCATCCGTCCCATCCGAGACCTGGCCGGTGGCGAGCATTTCAACGAGGTGTTCTTCGACAACGTTCAGCTCGATGCGGATGCGCTGATCGGTACCGAAGGCAAGGGCTGGGAGCAGGTCACCGCCGAGCTGGCTTTCGAGCGTAGCGGTCCGGAACGCTTCCTCAGCTGCATGGCCTTGTTCAGGACACTGATCGATGCACTCGGCCACAGTCCGGATGCCCTACAGTGCCGCGAGGTTGGCCGCCTCACGGCGAAGCTGCTGACCTTGCGCAATATGTCATTGGCAGTCACCGCGCAACTGGCTGCCGGCGAGCATCCGACCTGGGCTGCTTCCTGCGTCAAGGATCTGGGCAATCTGTTCGAGCAGGAACTGCCCGAGGTCGCCCAACTGCTGGTCGAGGCCGAGCCTCGCCTAGTTGGTGGCAGCGAACACGCCCGGGTCCTGGCCTATCTGATGCAGATGGCACCTTCCTTCTCTCTGCGCGGTGGTACTCGCGAAATCCTGCGCGGCATCATCGCGCGTGGCCTGGGGTTGCGATAATCATGCGAGAACTATTTGAATCGACCATTGAGCGCCTGCTCGGCAATCTGGCCACGTCGGAATACGTGCTCGGCTGCGAAGGTGGTGCGTGGCCAGCAGAACTCTGGAGCGTCCTGGAGGACTCTGGTTTCACACTGGCTGCCGTACCTGAAGCCCTGGGTGGGGGCGAGGCGGGGTGGGCTGATCTCTATGTGCTGGCTCGCGCCGCCGGCCGTTTTGCTGCGCCAGTGCCCCTGGGTGAAGCGCTGCTGGCCAACTGGTTGCTTGGCAAGGCCGGGCTCGAAGGACATAGTGGCGTCCTCAGCTTTGGCGCCAGCGTTCAACTCAGCCTGCGGCGCGACAAGGTGGATGGCTCCGTGCATGACGTGCCTTGGGGGCGGTATGTCGATGCGGTGGTGGCCGTTGCCGATACCGCTGATGGTCCACGTGTAGTCCTGTTGGACCGTGCCGCGGCGGCTGAACAGATCCTGGCCCTGAACGTGGCTGGAGAGCCACGCGATGGCCTGCGCTTCAGCTCGGCTCCGGTGCTCGCCAGTGCACCCCTGCCGGCGGGGATGCCGGGTGATGTTCTTTTGTTGGGGGGGGCGTTGCTGCGTTCCGCACAGATCGCCGGGGCCTTGCGAGCGCTGCTGGACATGACCTCTGACTACGCCTGCGAGCGCAACCAGTTTGGCCGCCCGATCGGCGCCTTCCAGGCTATCCAGCAACAGCTCGCGGTATTCGCCGAGCAGGCGGCGGCCGCTGGTGTCGCTGCGGAGGCTGCCTTCGTCGAATCGGACACTGACCTGGCCGCCCTCAGTATTGCTGTTGCAAAGGTCAGTACCGCCGAGGCAGCCAGCGTCGGCGCCAGTATCGCCCATTCTGTGCACGGCGCCATCGGCTTTACCCAGGAGTATTCGCTGCACCTGCTGTCGCGTCGCCTGTGGGCCTGGCGTAGCGAGTTTGGTTCGGCCAGCCTGTGGAGCCAGCGTATCGGCCAACTGGCCTGCGCCGCTGGTGGCCAAGGCTACTGGCCGTTGCTTACAGGGCACGCAACCCAATCTCTACCTGGACTCGGGGGACATACAGCATGAATCCCTTTCTGCAGATCGAGCGGGACGGCGCCATCGTCACCGTGCGCATGAACCACCCGGAAACCCGCAACGCGCTGACCTCGCCGGAGCAAATCCAGGAGTTCGTCGACCTTTGCGCCGAACTGCGTCGGGATCACTCGGCGCGGGTTATGGTACTGACCGGCAACGGCAGCGCCTTCTGCGCCGGCGGCAACGTCAAGGACATGCGCAGTCGCGAGGGGATATTCGCCGGGTCCCCTTACGAACTGCGTAATACCTATCGTGATGGTATCCAGCGCATCCCGCTGGCGTTGTACGAGCTGGATATTCCGGTGATTGCCGCTATCAACGGCCCGGCGATTGGCGCCGGACTGGACCTGGCTTGCATGTGTGATATTCGCCTGGCGTCGACTTCGGCACTGTTCGCGGAAAGTTTTGTCCGACTGGGGATTGTACCGGGCGATGGGGGGGCTTGGTTGCTGCCACGCATCATCGGCATCCCCAAGGCAAGTCTGATGGCTTTCACCGGTGACACCGTCAATGCCGCCAAGGCTCTGGAGTGGGGGTTGGTGGAGCAAGTCTGCACCCACGAGACGCTCCAGGCCGAGGCCCGGTCGCTGGCACAGCGCATCTCTGTGAATCCGGGGCATGCCCTGCGCCTGTGCAAGCGATTGCTGCGAGAGGGCCAGCACATGCGCCTCGATTCGCTGCTGGAGTTGTCCGCCGCTTACCAGTCGCTGGCCCACCACACGGAAGACCATCAGGAAGCGGTCTCCGCCTTCTTGGACAAGCGCAAGCCGGATTATCTGGACCGTTGAGAAGACCGACTGAACTGGAGTGATAGTTATGCGTGGTGTTTTCCGTGAAGACCACAACTTGTTCCGCGAGCAGGCGCGACGTTTCGTCGATCGCGAGATCGTGCCTCACCTGCATGAGTGGGAAAAGAACGGCATCGTGCCCAAGGAGATCTGGCTGAAGGCGGGCGAGACCGGGCTGCTGTGCTCCACCGTGCCGGAAGAATATGGCGGCTCCGGTGGCGATTTCGGCCACTCCGCTGTGATGATCGAAGAGTTGGCCAGGGCCAATGCGACTGCCGTGGGCTTCACCACTCACTCGGAGATAGTCGCACCCTACATCGTCGCCTATGGCAGCGAAGAGCAGAAGCAGAAGTGGCTGCCACGGATGGTCAGTGGCGAGCTGATTGGCGTGATAGCCATGAGCGAACCTGGCATCGGCAGCGACCTGCGCTCGATGCGCACTCTGGCACGCCGCGACGGTGGCGACTACATCGTTTCCGGACAGAAGACCTTCATCACCAATGGCGGTAATGCCGGACTGGTAGTCACCGCCACCAAGCTCGACCCGGCGGCCAAGGAACTGACGCTGATCTGTATCGAGGAAGAGCGCAAGGGCTTCTCCAAGGGGCGCTTGCTGGAGAAGATAGGCCTCAAGGGCCAGGATACCGCCGAGCTGTTCTTCGACGAGGTGCGGGTACCGGCTAGCAACCGCCTGGGTGAGGAGGGGCAGGGCTTCAAGTATCTGACCCACCAGTTGGCCTGGGAGCGTCTGATCATCGCCATCCGTGCGGCGCAGTCAATCCATACCCTACTGGAAGAAACCATCGAATACACCCGCGATCGTAAGGTATTTGGTAAGCCGGTACTGGATTTCCAGAACACCCGTTTCAAGCTAGCCGAGGCCAAGGCGCAGGCGACCATGTTGCGGGTTTTCGTCGACGACTGCCTAGCCAAGGTTATGCGTGGTGAACTACCGGCGGATGTCGCCGCCATGGCCAAGTTGCTCGGTTCGGAGATGCAGGGCAAGTTGCTCGACGAATTCCTTCAACTGCACGGTGGCTACGGCTTCATGAGCGAATACAAGGTCAGTCGCGCCTGGGTGGATGCACGAGTTGCACGCATCTATGGCGGCACCTCTGAAATCATGAAAGAAATCATTGGACGTACCCTGTAATCGGAGGGCTTCGAGCCAATGACTATTGCTGACACCGAGGCCTCCAAGTTGTCTATTTTTCGCCATGTATTGCTACTGCTGCTCGGTGTGCTTTGCCTGTCCAGCGCCCTGGCCCAAGACGAAGGAAATTATGCGGCGGAGGCTATGCAGGCTAATCGTCTGTTGGACCGAGCTGTTGCCTACTACCGGGAAAAGGGGGAGGCTGCTTTTGCTGCCTTCAGTCGTCAGGGAGAGTTCGTCGATGGCGAATTCTATGTTTATGTCGTCGACACTAGCGGCGTGATGTTGGCCAGCGGAGGGCCGTCGGCGAACTTGGTGGGGCGCAATATCGGTGGCGTGCTTGACGCTGAATTGAACAAGTCCTTCAAGGCGGCGTTGGCGTTGCCAGAGGATGGTGAAACCCATAGCGCCGATTACCACTGGGTGAACTGGGTTGATGGCAAGACCGAGCGCAAGCGAGTGTTTTTCAGGCGTGTTGGTGAGCGGATCTTCGCGGTCGGCTATTACATGCCTCGCTCCAGCAAGCAGGAGGCTATCCAACTGTTGGAGCGCGCGAGTGCCGCGATAGCAGTCAACCCCGCGAAGGTGATCGAGCAGGTCAACAGCCTGGACATGGAGTTTATCCGTGATGATCTGTATGTCTTCATCGTCGACCTGGATACTCTGAAGTTCAGCGCCCACGGTTACAACCTGCGCTTGGTTGGTACTGAATTCCGTGCTTTGCAGTCCGCCGACCAAAAGCGGATCGGTATACAGATGCTCGATGCGCTGAAGAAGGGTGGTGGATATGCAGAGGTGAGCTATCTGTGGCGCAACCCTGCGAGCAATCGCCTTGAGCAGAAGAGCACCCTGCTTCGCCAAGTAGGGCGATACGCCGTGGCGGTCGGTTACTACATACGCCCTGGGACCTGAAGGGCGTTGTGGTACGCGAAGCGGGGAGCCTGTGGAGCTTGTCTGGATGTGCGCTGGTTTCCAGTGACTCCTGGGTTCGTTAGGACGGATGACTCATGATCTATCTGTTCCCCATTCTAGCTTCGCTGATCTGGGCCGGTAGCACGGTAGTCAATCGACTGGCCGTCGGTGCTATCGAGCCGGCGGCCATTTCCTTCTATCGCTGGCTCCTGGCGTTCATCTTGCTCAGCCCCTGGTTGCTGCCCAGGGCCTGGAAGCAACGGCGGTTGATCCGCCGGCACTTCTGGCAGCTGTTTGCCCTCGGAGTGTTGGGCATGGCCCTGTATCAGTCGCTAGCCTACTTCGCCGCGCATACGGTTTCTGCCACCTCGATGGGCCTGATTCTCGGTACCATGCCGCTGCTGACCACGCTGCTGGCATTACCGTTGATGGGGGTGCGGCCGACGCCTTCTGTCTGGCTCGGTTGTCTGGTCTCATTCTGCGGGCTCGCCCTGCTTATCAGTGCCGGACAGCCGAGTCGGCTGTGGCGGGAAGGAATGGGCTTGGGCGAGTTCCTCATGCTCATGGCGTCGCTGTCCTATGCGGTCTACTGCCTGCTGCTCAAGCGCTGGCAATTACCGATAGCGACCTGGGAGTCACTCTATGTGCAGGTGTTCTGTGGCTTGATCGTGTTGCTACCAGCGTTCCTGCTGGCCCCTTCGGTGCAACTGACAGCGCACAACTTGCCGCTGGTGGTCTATGCCGGTCTGTTCGCGTCGGCGCTGGCGCCCGGGCTCTGGAACCATGCGCTTGGGGAGATCGGAGCGGAGAGGATTGCGGTGTTTATGAACCTTACGCCATTGTTCACCGGCTTGCTGGCAGTGGTGCTACTGGGTGAGGAACTGCATGGCTATCACGCTATTGGTGGTGGCCTGATTCTGTTTGGCATCGCTGTGGTACAGGGACTCGTACCGATGCCGCGCAGGGGGACCAGGACCGGTACGGGACCCAGGTGCTCCGACACCTGAGCCCGCTTGGGGATGATCAGCGGCTGACCTGGGGCTCCAGTTTGAGCAGGCGGATCGCGTTGCCACTGCGAATCTTCTCCCGGTCATCTCCGCTCAGGCCCAGGTTCTCGGTGAGGTCGCCATGGGCATAGGCTCCCCCGAAGTTAGTGCCGTAGACCAGCCGATCCACGCCGACGACCTCCACCACGCCACGGCGCAGGCCTAGCGCATGTACGTCGAGGTCGAAGTAGAAGTTGTCCAGGTAGTCCATCAACGGCCTGCGGTTGCGGGCATCCGGTGCCATGGCCTGGTTCAGTTCGCTGAGGCGGCCGAGCTGAAACACCGCCATACCGCCAGCATGGGTGATGTAGGCCTTGAGTTTAGGATACGCATCCAGCGCACCACCGCAGATCAGGTACCAGAAGAACAGCGTTTCATCGACGCAGTCACCAACGATCGAGGTGGTCTCGAACTTGTCGTCGGTGTGCTTCTCGCCCCAGTAGATGGACTGGTTGAAGCCGTGCACCATGATAGGCACATCCAACTGCTCGATTTTCTCCCAGACCGGAAACAGGCGTTCGTCATGGGTTTCGATACCATTGAAATTGGTACCGCCGACACAGACTCCCTTGGCGCCCAACTGCTGGACAGCGCGCTCGATCTCCCTTGTTGCTGCTTCCGGCTCGGCCAGGTTTGCATGGCACCAGAAGTCGAAATGCTGCGGATCCTGACGGCAATAGGCGGCCATTTCGTCATTGCATATGCGTGCGTATTCGGTCCCGAACTCACCTGCCCAGTACATGAATGCATGAGAGGGTACTGAAACTACCAGTTTGTCTACGCCGCGCTCGGCCATCAGGCGTCGGCGGCTTTCATGGGTCATGCGACCCAGTAGGTTGGCTTCGGCTTCCTCGTCGCTTCGCGCCTTGGACGGCTGCTTGGTGCCCAAGGAAAAGTGACCGACTGTAAAGCCTGTGGTCTTCATGAAGGGGCCCCAGAACTCATGGCGGTTCAGCATTCCCTTTGTCACGAGGTGGGCATGGATATCGATCAGCACGGTGTAGTCCTCAGGGTGGGTTGCAAGGCAGTGGCACGGATTTATAAAATCTTATTTGAACATAAATTAAAAATTTGTTCATATGCTTTCCAGGCAACCATCAAGCCGGCCTTCGACATTGGCTGGCCCAGGAATCCACCGAGCCCGGAGATCAACAATGAATAAGACTTGGTTCGTCACGGGGGCCACCCGTGGTCTCGGCGAGGCCATTGCCAGAGCAGCGCTGGAAGCAGGTGACAATGTTGTTGCGACAGGTCGCCATCTGACTCGTCTCGAACGGGTGTTCGAGCCCTTTGCTGAGCGTGTACTGGCTCTGCAATTGGATGTCACCGAGGCTGGCCAGGCGGCCGCCGTGGTTGAGGCAGCAGTACAACGTTTCGGGCGTATTGACGTTGTCGTGAATAATGCGGGATATGGCCAACTGGGTCCCTTCGAGGAGAACGACGCCGGAGCAGCAGAGCGGCAGTTTGCAACCAATGTCTTCGGCCTGTTCCATGTCTGCCGTGCAGTGCTGCCAACGTTGCGCCGACAGCGCAGTGGACACATCTTCAATGTTTCCTCCATTGCTGGTCTGACCGGTATGGCTGGTGCGGCGCTGTATTGTTCGGCGAAGTTCGCTGTGGAGGGGTTTTCCGAATCCCTTGCCCAAGAGGTCGCGCAATTCGGCATACGCGTAACTCTGATCGAGCCTGGCGCCTTTCGTACCGACTTTCTCGATGGCAGTTCGGCCGCTTTGGGTAGCAACAGCCTGGAGGACTATGCCGAGCTCAGTCGTCGTATCAAGGCGTCGTCGGCGGCTAACAATCACCAACAGAAGGGCGATCCCGCCAAGCTGGGTGTGATGCTTGTGAGGCTGGCCGGTGAAGAGCATCCGCCGCTGCGCTACCTGGCCGGTTCCGATGCCCTGCAAGTAATGACAGGAAAACTGGTGGCGTTGACTCGCGAAGTGGAGCAGTGGCGCGATTGGTCGGCACTCACCGACGGGAATTTCAGCTGAGGCCAGGGAGATCGTTGAGGGTGGGTTCGGCTCTGCCTGGAGCCGGACATTGCCATTGGGTCGAAGGCATCACAGGATTTGTGAAGGAACTTCTACTTGAATCGCGATAACAAGAAAGACAATCGGTTTCGGAGTTACCTGCTGATATTGATGCTGCTGGCTTGTGCCAGGGGAGAGGCTTTGGGGGCACAGGACCGACAGGCGTTGCACGGGATGCGCACTCTGGCGACCCGGGCGGCCGTCAATGCGCTGCTCTACTACAACCTCAACGGCACCCCCTATGAGGCAGAGAACATCGAAGTCTCCACCCGTGAACTGGAGCGCTTGCACGAAATGGCCACGCAAGTGGGGGATGCGTCTCTGATTGAGCAGGTCCGCCGGTTCGACAATGCGGTTGTCGAACTCAAGCACCTGCCACAAAGCATCGCTGACGCTCGCCAGGTTCAGGCAGCTTATACACGTTGGTTGCCCGCTGTCGTTGAGGGGTATTCCAACCTAGAAAGGTTACTGACCGAGCACTACGACGCTGCTCCTGATCCGGGGAAGATGCAAGACGAACTGCACGAGCTAAGTCAGAATATCGGGCAGATGTTGATCTCGTACCAACTGGCGTCCTTTCCGAACTTCGGCGGCGACCTCTGGATTCTCGACGATCAAGCACTCGCCTCGCTGGATAGCAGTATCGAACGGCACTTTGCTGAGCTATCCGCGCGCGGCCACGATCTGTCCACGACTCTGAACGCTCCACAGCGTGACTACCATTTCGTGCGTCCGCGCCTTCTGGAGCCGTCAAGGCACTGGGCGCCGAATGCGGTAGCGCTGTACCTGATGAAAGCGATGACCGCCCTTGATGATGAAGTACGGCGCTTGGGGACTAGGTCCAGATAATTCGCGCGTGTAGTTGCTTGGTCTCTTAGAAACCAGAAATTACCCTACCGGAGGACTGTAATGATGTTTACGCATTTGACTGTGGGCACCAATGACCTGGTAAAGGCGCACGCCTTCTACAATCTTGTTCTTCCCACACTGGGCTACGTCTGTTTGGCATCCATGGAAAATTCCGCAGTCTGGGGAGGAGCAGATTCTCGCTTCGTGGTCCTGAAGCCAACTGATGGCAATGTCGCAACAGTAGGTAACGGCGTAACGATAGGTTTCACCGCCCCCACCCGGGCTGCGGTGGATGAATTTCACAAGGTGGCTCTGCAGGCTGGAGGCGTCGATGCGGGGGCCCCCGGTCCGCGGAACTACGGCCCTCACGTATATTCCGCGTATGTACGTGATCTGGATGGCCACAAGATCGTTGCCACTTGTCTGAACCTCGAATGAGTCGGGCAGACGTAGAGTGCATCCATGTGCCGACGTCAGTCGAGGTGTCGCAAATTCTGGCGGATGCCCGGTTGAGCGCTTCTGCCTGGCTAGTCCGGCAAATAGCCTGGTGTTGGGGCGGCTGCTCTGTGTCGATGGCGTCACCGAAGTTCTGGAGCGGGGGGGGGCACTGGTAAGCCCGAAGTGCTAGGTTGTCAGGTTCAATGGAGTCGCTGTTGAAGATGCTGCGACTTTATTTAATGCAGCGGTTCGACAAACTGGTAATGGTTCAGGCATAGGCTGACGAGCCGGTTTTTTCCACGAGCTTTTGCTGTGACTTTGGAATGGCCTGTTTTCAGCGGTTGAAAAGAATGGTCATGACACTTGGTTTTGCCTCTAGGTGCGAGTACTTGGGGTGATTGTGGCTATGTCAAGTTGTTGAGTGTCGCTAGAGTAATTCTGGCCTGCCGCCAATAGACCTGCCAGGAAGAAACTATGGAAGAAGTCTAAGAGCGCGGCGGCTGTAGTTTTCTTCATGTCGATGGTGGGATTTTTGTAAGTGTTTTCCATGAGTAGAGCAATACAAGGTCCGACAATGCAGAGTACGAAGTACGGCAGGTCGGGAGCGGTTCTAGGAATGCCGCTAATCTGGCTAGAAATCTCCAGTAGTCTCGATATTTGAGCATCACCCTCTTTTTCAAAGAGCTTCTGAAGTCTCGAAGATGGCTGGAATAGTTCTCTTATAAGTATCTGGACATACCATATGTCTTTTGTTGTACTTGTGTCGATCAGACGCTCTAAGGTGCGACGCAATTGTATCGATGCCGGGAGCCCTAGGTCAGAGGTAGGGCTCAGTTCTGGAAGGCGATCTATTCGCCTTTTAGCTTCGGAAATAACCTCCTCGTAAAGCTTTGCGCGACTGCCAAAATGGTAATTTATTGAGGCAGAGCTGGTGCCAGATTTCTCTGCAATTAATGCGCTTTTCACTCCTGCCAGACCGTACTTAGCAATAAGCCGACCGGCCTCCTCAATAATGTGCTCGCGAGTGGCAGCGCCGTCTGATCTTGATGAGGAATGACTGTTGGTCACGTGAGTCTCCGCTTTGATCTGCTTTGTGGCCTGATCCGCAACTGATGTGCAGTTAGTTAAGGCTATTACTTGCATTTCGCCGCTCAAACTCCATCGGACGGAGATTGCCCAATATCGAGTGGCGACGGAGGTGATTGTAAAGGTAGATGCAGTCGAGCAAGTCACTTTTCGCATTCTGGTTGCTGGTGTAGTGCGTCAGGTACAGCCGTTCTGCTTTCGGCGAGCGGAAGAAACGCTCCACCTCCGTATTGTCCCGGCAAGCCTCTGGTTGCGAGGGGCTGTGCAGGATGCGAATTTGCCGGGACCAAGGCTAAGTAGTCGTAGGTACAGCCGTACCAACCGTTCCTTCGCCGACTTCAACAGCACCATGTGCCTGAGCCCGGCGCTGACCATCGACCGCGAACAGGCCGACCAGATCCTTTCGATCCTCGATGAGGCTCTGGCAGAGGAGGGGAAAGTTTTCTAATGAAGTCCCATGGGCAACGACGGGAAGCGGTGTCGATGGGCTTTGTCAGAGCGATTCCGGTGCTGTCCCTAACATGCCCCCTTGAAGTGAAAAATTCCAGCTCATAGTGACAAATGACGCAAATAGAGCAACGTGGTTACATCTTCACTTTCGCGGTTTCGACATAAAGAAAGTCGATCTCGAAGTAGTCAGATATACATATTTTTCACTCTAGATCACCAAAGTATCTGTGATTTTGCACATACTAACGATCAGGGTGTCTTGGAAGGCGTGGATGTTCCGCTGGGCCGCGGCGTTGGTTCTCCGGCAAGGGTTTTGGCGCTTCTTGATTTGTCAATCCCCCAAACGGCTTTCGCTACCTCTTCAATTTTTGCAACGAACTTGTCGACGTTGAAACCGGCGATGAATGCAAGGGCGAAGAAACCAATCTCGCTTGCGTCGGCCTTTGAGCTCGACTCCAGCACAAGGAGGCCAGCTTTGAGGAATAGAAAACTGACTGCCCCGGCAATAGTGCTGGTGATGGGGCGAATGAAATACCAGATGTGCCAGTCTGGGTCCCAACGCTTATGAACGCATTTGTTTAGGTATATCGCCCGGAAGCAATACAGCGCCCCGCCCACATAAGCGATAGCGCCACACATGAGCGGCACGCGCAATGGCGCGTAGGGGACTGGTAACCAACCTAATGCCATGGCACCTATCGAGTAGGTTGCGAAGATGAGCCAGCCCAATAGATAGAACAGGATCCCTAGGATCATCCATATGTGCTTGGCTGGAGCGTCCCCTGTTACGCCGTTATCACTCATTTTGCTGTGCCTCCCCTATAGGAATATGTTCCTCGATGCGAAGCATGACGATTTGCTGGGAGTCATTCACGGGGTCGCCCGCCTTGAGATTCAAGTTCAGGCGGCGATTGAGGTAGTAGAGCTGGGCTTTGCGGGCACGAAGCTTGGTTTCTCCATTTACCATTTGGTAGTCGTGCTCAATCGCTCGGCGCTTATTAGGGGGGTAAGTCGGATTGGGTCCGATGACTACGTCGATCAATGTTTCCCACTCTGCATCTCGTGGGATAGGTGAGGGGGGGGGGGAGGAGTTGATGACCTCTGTAATTCGCCCCAGTACAAAGTCCTTGAAAATGAGCGACCTGAAACAGAATGCTCGGACGTGCCACCGGAAGCCGTCGCTTGCAAACGACGTCGGGTAAATGGTTCGTAGTGTCGGCTCATCGAAGTGAGTCATTGAGCGATAGTCAACGGTGAGCGCCTCACTTCTTTGGATCGCTCTGATCAGATGTATGAGTATTTGCGCGTCGACCTGTCGGGTAGGTGAGGGCAGGCTTGCCACTGGTGGTGCCCACCCAACGAAGCTGTCACTGGCAGCGACCGTACCAGTCTCTCGCAACAGCAGTTCATTGAGGTAATGGCTGCTGCTTGGATTAGTCAGGACGGGCCGAAATGCTGAAGTGGCCACGTAGGTCTTCAGCGTGCGGTCATAGACCATATTGCCTGGCGCCAGCTCTTGATAAGCCGCAAGGTCAAGTGATGCCTGGGGTACCGATATCCGGAAGAAGGTCGTCAGATCAGAGCGGTTAAGCCGCCCCTCCCAAAGCAATCGAAAATCGATGAACTCCAGGCGACGATCTTGTCCCCAGCGTCCGGTGCGAGCTGTTGGACTGGTCATAGGCGTTCCGCTAAAGTAATTGTGGGCATAAAAAATAGTCGCATAAAGTCTAGACGGGTAGTTTTTCTATGCGTATCTTAGCGTGCCTGTTGGCTTTCTCAAGCTCGCGTAGCGACCCGGGGAGGGTTTTATGGCGGCGAAGATCACATTTTTCCAAGTCGGCAATGGTGACATGACGCTTGTTCGTCTCGCGGACACGCGTGTTACAACTATTCTCATTGACAGCAATATTCGTGCAGCAGCTGATGATCCTGATGATGAGACGCCAGACGTCGCAAAGGCGCTTCGCAAGCGGCTGATGATCGACAAGGACGGACGTCCGTTTGTTGATGTGTTTCTGCTGAGTCACCCCGACCAGGACCACTGTCGAGGTCTGATTAAGCATTTCTGGCTGGGTGATCCCGCCGATTATCCCGACGACGATCTGGATCAGGCTGACAGGCGCATCCTGATCGGTGAGATCTGGTCTTCGCCCCTGATTTTCCGTCGTCGCTCAGCAAACCATACGCTGTGTAACGATGCCGGGGCATTCGACAAGGAAGCCCGGCGCAGGGTCAAATACTGGCGTACCTATAGGAGTGCCAGCACCGGCAACCGTATCCTCATCATGGGAGAGGACATCAAGGGTAAGACTGACGACCTTGGATCGATTGTCATCAAGTCGGGCGACAAGTTCAGCCGAATTGACGGAGAGGATTGCTCTGCATTTTTTAGAGCTCACCTGCTGGCCCCGACGCCGCATGACGATGATGAGGCGCTCGAGGAGCAGCTCAGCAAGAATGAGTCCAGCGTTGTCATGAATATGGAGATCTCTCAATCGGCGTATTCGCCTTCTAAGGCTCGTTTCCTGATTGGCGGTGACGCAGCGGTGCTTATCTGGGAGCGCCTGTGGGATCGTTTTGAGCGGTCCCCTGAGACCCTTGAGTACGATCTACTTCTTGCTCCCCACCATTGCTCTTGGCGCACCCTGTCTTACGACAGTTGGTCGGAGAATGGGGAGGACGCCAGGCTCAACGAAGGTGCGCGTAATGCCCTTGGCCAAGCCCGTAGTGGCGCAACCATTGTCTCCAGTAGCAAAGAGATTCTCGACGACGACATCGACCCGCCGAACATTCGTGCAAAGCGTGAGTACAAGGATATCCTGGACGGGGTGGATGGCTGGTTTGGCTGCACGGGAGATCTGAAGGATGAAGCAGTTCTGGAGTTCACGGTGGAGTCGGGCGGTACAGTCAGGCGGGCCACTGTGGCGGCGGTCCTGGCTGGGGCTGCAACGACTTCGGTAGCGGCTGCAGTCGCGCCGCGGGCTGGAAGCGGAAAATGATCGAGTACTTCGAGCTCGGCGACGCTGTGGCGTGCTTCCAGGAGGATGCACTCTATCCCGAGACGATCACGCTTCTGAACGCTTGTCGTGCGAGCCCGCACATCGATGTACGCGAATTGCGGTGTGAGACGATTGATGGGGCTCGCACGGATTACATTATCATTGATGCTGGCGACGGCACCGTAGACTCTGGAAACCCCGCTGGCATTCGTCGACGAGAGCGCTTGGCAATAGGGATCAATCCGCAGTATCGGGTACCTATTTTGGTACACACGCTGCGTAAGGATTTTCCTGCGCTCTCACATCAGCACCCGACCGTGCTTGGGCGTCCTAGGATGCTCTGCTTGTATGATTCTGCATGGGCAGCAGTGCAGCGCGGTTGGACGCCACAGCGCTTCATTGCACGGATGTTCTGGTGGCTAAGAGAGTCGGCACAACTCAAACTACATCGGGAGGATCAGCCTCTCGAGCCGCTTTTCTATATGAGCCCCTGCCAGCTGATTCTTCCTGCCAATTATGCGGATTACATCGCCTCAGATGATCAGGCACTTAACTTTTTGAGGGTGCCGTCAGAAGAATCGATCATCCTTCGGGCTGTACCAGCTGATCCGTCAAATCAATCCAAAGCCGTTAGGGTAATCTCCATCAACGTGCCACCCGTGGATTCAACCGCAGTGGTTGCTCTGCCTGGCACGCTTGGTTCATTGCAGGAGCAGTTGGAGGCCTGGGGGAGCGATCTAGCAGAACAGTTGTACACCAGTGTCTTTGACGCCATCCCAGATGGTGTTGTGCTCGCTGACGGGGCTGGTGAGGGGATGTTGATCCTCCTGTGGGTTCCTCGCACTCGCGCTGGGGCTCTCGAGCGGGCAGATGTGATCGGTTACTTGATGACTTCGTCCCTGCTTGAGCTTGCTGATGCGTTTGAGATGCTTGGTATGCCCGATCAGAATGGTCGTCGCTTGCGGATCGCTCTGCTTGATGGGTACCGGGGCTCTGGATGGCGCTCCCTGCCGCTATTGCCGGTAGAGGTGCGTTCGGCTCTCACTGCACAATTCGCTCGAGAGCTGTCTGCGGTGGAGCCAGAGAGCGCACAGTTCGACGGAGTCTTAGCCGGTGTAGGTGCGCTAGGTAGTGCTTTGGCTGACCTCTGGGTTCGTCAGGGCTGGGGGCGGTGGACGTATGTCGATCCGGATCGGCTCATGCCACACAACCTCAGTCGTCACCTAGCATCCGATGACTGCATCGGCTTTCTTAAAGCTGACGTCATGCGCGCATTTGCACGGGACATTTACCCCAATGAACTGGCGCCAGTTGCCATTGCAAAAAGCATTGTCGCCGATGACGAACAGGTCCATGCCGCATTGGATAAAGCTCAACTCGTCGTCGACGTTACGACTACCTTCGAAGTTCCTCGCGAGCTGGCTCATATGCAGGATGCACCTCGTACGGTGAGCCTTTTCCTGGCGCCGTCGGGGCTTTCGAGCGTGATGATTCTTGAAGACCAGGATCGAAAGCAACGCATCGATGGACTCGAGGGACAGTACTACCGGGCGATTTTGACCAGCGAATGGGGTAGCACACATTTAGCCAATCACTTGGGCGATCGCTGGGTCGGTGGTGGATGCCGAGATATTTCGGTACGGATGTCCAATGAGAGTGTTCATACCCACGCAGGTATTCTGTCGCGTCAGCTGCGGCAGTCGGTGCTTAGGCCGGACGCGCGCCTCTGCATCTGGACCTATGAGGAGCATTCCGGAGCAGTGTCTGCTCATGAAGTGCCGGTATGGGACGTAGTTTCCCGGGAGTCGAACGGCTGGACAATTAAATACGATACTTTCTTGGTCGAGAAGCTCAGGCACGCTCGGGTTGCGGCTCTTCCTAATGAAACTGGTGGAAGCGTCCTAGGTGTCACGGATTTTAAGTCCAAGACTATTGTTGTTGTCGACGTGCTTCCCACTCCGAGTGATAGTCGGGCTAGCTCCAGTCATTTCATTAGAGGGGAAGAGGGCCAGCAAGAGATGCTTGAGGAGGTGCACCGCCGAACTGCGCGAGTGGTGGACTATATTGGCGAATGGCATTCCCACCCAGATGGTTGTTCTTCTCGCCCAAGCCAAGATGATGAGAAATTGCTCGATACGTTGCACCGCAAGATGAGTGCGGAGGGCCTCCCTGCCTTGATGGTCATTGTCGCCAGGGATGAGGAGTCATTCCTTGTGCGTTAGCGCACTCCGCAGGCAAGCAGCGCGCATAGATTATGCTGTAGGGGGGGATTTAGTCCTGCGCTAGGTGATTGATTGCTTGGAGTTTGGAGGTGTTCTTGAAAGTCTTTTGGTATTTGTTGAACTCAATATCTGGTATGTTTTTCATGGGGGACATGCTACTTCAAACCGAAAAGGCTAGGCAGTTTATGCAAGAGGTTGATCGTGGTTATTTTTCGATGATCTCTATAGCTAGGCGTTCGCAAGTCTCGGTGGTATTGGTTTGGGTCGCCAAGGTCTTTGGTGGATTGGCTTTCTTTTCTTTTTTAATGATTCTAATCGCAGGCTGGTTTCGTTGGAGGCTGGATGGTATCGGCTTCGCTTTAGTTACCACGTTTCTTGGGGCTGTGCTACTTACAGGGTCTTTATTTTGGGTTCTCCGACATAGAATAATTATTCGGGAGTTTCTGGGGATTGCCGGATTTTTTGGGGGTTCCTGCCTGATGCTGCCAATGGGAGATATGCTATTGAATATAAATGTCACCCAAGGTATCGCATCTCTGATTGCTCGTGATTATGGCTACTTGTGGGGTGGTGCTATTCCTGTTGGTTTACTTCAAAGTACTCTTGTTCTGGGGAGTATCTTTATTATATCGCTTGCGTGCCTATACCTGTTTGCCTGGGTGTACGCAGCACCAGTAGCTCTGTTTGCGATTTCTATTGTCGCCATGCCGATACTTTGGGCTCGGCTTAATTTGAGGTTGTTCCCGAAGCGACCAATAGTCCTTTTGTTTTTGGTTGTCTTTTTAATTAGTACTGCTGCTCTTGTTTTCTTCAATTGGGATTGACGTCTAGGTGATGGTTTGCCAGGTTTCTCGTTGAGCCTCGTCCGTGCTGTGCAGATACTTGCTTCTCATTTGTGTTTTCGAACTATCAATCTGTTCACCATCGGCAAAGAGTCACCTAGCTATGATAATGATGAGCTGTTCGTCAATCACGTGCTCAGGGACGATCGTGATGTCTTTCATACGCAGGCTACGGACACCGTAGTCGAGTTCGGCGTGACAATTTTGGCACAGGCAGATACTGATGGATGAATGCCAGCAAAGCTATGCGGAGACGTCGCATCCTGGGCCGAGTTTTAGCAAGAGGCATTGGAAGCGACGACATCTGTACCACAAATGCAACAGAACCCACCGAACGGTCGTATGATGGCTTCTGGTTTTAGTTTTAATCTCGTGCTGACTCTTACGCTCACGCGTTAAAGCGAAATACAATCATCTCTCCCGTGGCACACACTTGGCCATTGGCACTCAGAGAAAGTTCTATAATCGCCTTTCTACCCTCCAGAGACTTAAGCTTCCCCTCGAGACTCAACTCGACACCGAGCGGGGTTGGCTTGCGATAAACAACCGTGAGTGTTCCGGTGACAAATCGAATCGCCTCAACCTCGTCGCCCATCTGGCGATTCTCAGCTAGATAGCAGAAGGCGGCTGCGCTTGCGGCACCGTGGCAATCGAGGAGCGATGCAATCAGTCCGCCGTAGGCATTGCCTGGATAACCACCGCTGTACATCGGGTCGGGAAGAAATCGTGCTTGCACCACGTCCCCGATTAGGTAGCTCTTCAGCTTGTGGCCATTTTCATTCTCCGTGCCGCAGTCATAGCAGTGTGCGAACTCCTCCGGATAGTGATCCTGAGTTGCCAACATACCGTTCCTTCTTTTGATTGGTCGTAAACGCACATTGATATTGCCTTCCTGTCGCAACGTATCAGAGCAATCTGCTGGTGGTCATCTATTAAATTGTGAGAATGCGCATGTGGGGACACTTGGATTGCAGCGAGGCTCAGGGCTGTGTGAAAGGTTGTTCGAAGAGCTCATCGGAGGCGAGACAGGCTTTGTGCCTGTTCACTTTCACTCATTCGATGACGGAAGGCAGTATGCCGTCTGTGTTTGAAATGGCTCAATACCGGCCTCGGACCGGTGAATGCCTGAATGCGGCCCAAGCTGTGTGAAAATCTCTGCTGAGTTCTGCCGCTGGTCCGGAGCACCGAAGGGCCGTTTTCGGGGAGCACATAACCCCACCGTGCAAGGCACCTGAAGGAGTATCGTGTGTCGGATAAACGATGTCGTACATGTACCCGAGCAGGAGGTTCTCAATGAAGATCACAGCTATGGAACAGACCGAATCGGTCAGAGATGTCCTATGCGACGTTTGTGGCGATAGCACGCGTGTTGAAGGGTATGGATTGCAATTTGGTACGCTTCGCGCCAGTTGGGGTTATGGCTCGTCCCATGATGGTGAGCGCTATGAGGTCCATCTGTGCGAGCCCTGCTTTTTTAGGGTGCTTTCCGGGCTCAGGCGAGAGCGCATGGTGAGCTTCATGTTCGGCGATGAGGACCAAGAGCTCAGCCATTTTGGACGCCTTGCTCGCGATGATTTCTTCAATGACGGCGGTAGCACGACCTCCTGATTTCCTGCTACGAGGGCTTTGCCCAGCGCTGGCATGCGGATATGCGGTGAGCGAAAGGCGGCAGGAGGAATAAGCCATGAAGGGAGTACTCCAGCCAGCGGCGCTATCGGTCGCCGAGCTGATCGACTGCCTGCGTCCCACGAACGAGGCGCCCTATTCGGTTGAGCACTATGCCGAGATCTTTGGCCTCAGCCCTGCCGTGTTTGCCGACCAGATCATTGCCTATCGTCGCAGCCACCTATCGCACTGTCTTGCGCTCCGTGGATGAGCGTTATGACGTTCGCGGCTATGACGGTGGCGGCCTACCTGGCGCACCGCGCCACCCTGCCTGAGGCGCAGCGGGCATACTTCGAGCAGCATGCACCAGCGGAGGTGGATGGCCTGCCTGGAAAAGTTCACGGCCAAGTTGCTGTTTGGCTGCAAGGGGCGCTTTTCGCCGCAAGAGTACCGTTACTAATGAGCGACTGATCTCGAGTTCGGAGTCGCATGCGAGAACCGCACGTCAAAATACCTACGATGACATCACGTGACGAGGACATGGGCCATAGTTGACCTCAGTACCTGGCGAGCGGTTGGCGTCGCCGCGCCGCTGGCGAATCAGCGACAGATCGGAGTCGTTGAAGGTGTAGTAACGGACCAGGTCATCCTGGCTTTCCGGCAGCGCGAGCAGGCTATCCCGCTCCGTGGCTGAGAGGATCAAGCGACGCGGCATGTATCAATCGTCCGTGCGGAGGTACTGATAGAGGGTTTCCCGGCTGATGTTGAATTCACGGGCGAGTTGCGCCTTGGACTGGCCGGCCCTCACCCGCTGCCGCAGGGTAACAGCTTGCTCGTCGGACAGGGCTTTCTTGCGGCCCCGATACGCGCCGCGTTGCTTCGTCAGGACAATATCTTCGCGCTGCCGATCACGGATCAGGGTGCGCTCGAATTCAGCAAAGGCCCCCATCATCGACAGCATTAGGTTGGTCATCGGCGAGTCCTCACCAGCGAATACTAGGCCCTCCTTCAGGAGTTCATGAGGAGATCGGCAGCTTCGTGAATATTTTTCGATCTCAGTTTTATATTTTCAGGCCGCCCAAGCTGAGTATATTTCAAGGTATCTACCATGCTTCCCCAAAACTTGCACCGCTCTACAGTCTCCTTTTCCTCAGCGACTGATCTTTTACAAATCTCCGCAACAACCTGTTCATACCAGTCAGCAGACATAGAGTTAATAGCATTATTTGCAATCAGTTGAATGCCGGGGCGATCTATTATATTAATTATTTTTGCCTCATTAATTAAATTTTCGATTAGCTCTGTGCAAAAAGTCATTCGCAGCATTCCGCTCATGAGCCCTCGCCAAGGCATGTAGCTTACATTTTTTACCACCATTGGAAGCAGCATTGACATGCGGAATAGAAGTCGAGCAATGAAGGAGGCGGATTGAACAGCGTTCACAGGTAGAAGCGTTCCAAGCACTGTCATAGCTCCTAGTGCAAGCATACCGCTAGCGGTTGCTCCGTGTCCGCCATCTACTGGAATAGTATCGCAAGCACTGAGCAATACAATAGGAGGCATATTGATCTGGCTCTGTAACTCCCAAACATTTAATTCCTCGCCCCCAACTATAATTGAGCCCATAGCAGAATCTGTTTTTAGTGAGCCGTGACCATCAAAAATCATCAGCGCCCCTTTGAAGCTATTAATTATAGCAACAAATTCTTCAGATGACTCAATATCAACAATCCTGTATTTTGGATATTCCTCATGCATGTTGGTCCAATGCTGAAGAGTGGTTTCAAGAGTGTATTTGATTTTGTCGCTTTCCGAGAAAGATCGAACAATCAATATCTCATCAAAGTCAGAGAGAGCTATTGTCTTATGTCGACTTCTAAGGGTTTGGAGTAAGTTTATATTGCCTGGAGTTGCTGGTATCCGGCTGACGTCACATCTTAACATCAATGGCAACCCCCTCAGCGGAAGCCATTCAAGTGGTAAATCAGTTACTATAGACACCCCGGAAAACTCGGGAAGCTTTTCTTTAAAAAAAGACAAAAATCGCTTGTCAACCAACAAGAGCATTCGCTCCTTAAGTGTCATTCCGAGCTTGTTTAATTTAAAATTGGCATGACAGCCATTCCCTCTGGCGCAATTGGCTAGATTGATTAAATCGCCTTTGATCTTATTTATTTTAGGCTCAATTCGGATGATCGGAAATAAATCAGACAAGCCCAATATGCCCAAGGAGATATTGAACAACTCAAGCTCTTGCCGATGTAGCGAAATAAAAGTTTTCCCCACAGAATCTGAGGTTATGGCAGCTATCGCTTCTGATTGATAGCCAACCAATCTTCTAATGTAATTCTCAGACTTTACAGCTGAGTTAACATAGATTCTGAGGGCGGCGACAAGTTCTTTTTTTAGAGAGCCATCAGGGAATAGCTTATCTAAATCTACCTTGTAGATTCTCCATAGAATCGGCTCTACACTGATACATAAACGGTTTTCAGTAGAAGCGTTATCTGTCAGGCTCGATCTGCTCCCCCATAGCGCTCGACTACTACGTAGTATCGCCGGGATGTAGTTTTCATTGCCGCTGGGCATGAGTCTCCCCTCGCGGACAATGTCCAAGCATAAACTTTCGGCTATCAATTCATTTGCATATGTCAGCCCATGACGATAGCCAGGGAAAGCTAATCGCTTCCAAGACTTTTTCTTGGGCCCTAGCACTTCACTTACTGCCTCAAAAAACTCTTGCGGCACTCTACCGTCTTCTAGAAGAGCAAGAGCTCTTGCTATGGCATAGTTACCTATTTTTCTTGGACTAAAATCCCTTTCTTCCTTGCTCGCTGATTTTGCGGTAGATATGTGCAAGAACCCATTCCCGTACTCGCTCGAGAGGAAGTCTTTGACGGGGAGATACATTCGCTCGTCGGATAGCACTATTTTTAATACTGGAGTTGACTTTGCGTGCGTGTACATTGACTCGATATTAACTGGTATGCACACAAAGCTAGTTATGCCAGAAGCTCTAGCAGTTGCCACGCTTTTCCTACTGGCCTTGATCTCTCTTACATCAAATGGAAGTTTTGCTGCAAAATCTAACAGCCATCTGGATTTTACAACTTCAGGCCAATACGCTAGAAAGAAAGTTTCCGTATTGTACTCACGAAAGTGCGGGATAAAATAACTGATAGCGAATCTTATATCTCGAAAATGTTCTTCTTCAAAAATCCGCTCCGCTAAATCAGATTCACTTACATATGATTTTCTTGTCATTTGAAAATCCTTTTCAATTACTCACTAGCCACCGAAAAGCTTCTTGCGTTGTGCGGTTCGTTCCCTGCGTAGGTTTTCGTAGGCGGTTCGCCGCTTGGCCGCTTCGTTGATTAGCTCCAAGATCAGAGTGATGTCGCTGTGCAATTCCTCGCGCGTGGGCAGTGGCAGTTGGCGTTCACCCGGGGTGTCATGGGCCTCAGTGGCTTCACAAGCCCGAGCATAAACCGCCAGCATCTTCTCCCACTCATCTGCAGGGTGGCCGATGACGGCGCCAAAGGCCTCGACGCTCACCACGTCGCTGAACGGTTGAACCGTATTGTTCAGGAAAACTTCCCGGATGGCGCGCTCGACGGTACCTCTGAGGCTTGAGTAGCCCGCAGCGATTTGCCGCTCAAGTTCATCATCCGGGTAGCTGTCTTCCGGAGCGCTCAACGCTTTCGCACGATCTCGCAGATCAGCCAGGCGGGCTTTGGTGTCCATCGTGGCCCATGTTAGCCCTTCGCTTACCAGTCCTGGCGACTCATCCCAACCAATGGTCTTGTAACTGGCCGGGCGATCAGCGCGCTGAAGTGCCATGGCCAGTTCGGTCAGGAATACCGCGTCATGTGTGAACACCAACACCTGGCGGGTCTCGGCTAGCGCAACCAAACGCCGAGCGATGGCCCGACGATAAACATGGTCTAGAGAGGTTGAGGGGTCGTCAAAAATGACCGTCGAGGTATGTGGCAGAGATTCGAGTTCGGCGATGAACATGGCCATCCCCAAAGCACGCTGTTCCCCCTCGGAAAGCACTTTAGAAGCCTTCGCCGTGATTTCCTGCAGGCGTAGGGTAACCTTGGTCACCCCCAGCTCCGTGCGTCCGGTCAGGTCGGGTTGCACTCGGCGTTTATAGCCCAAGGCTTTCAATTCGGCATTCATGGCGGCGGCCAATGCCTCGGTTACATACGTCGCGGCCAGAGCCGTCAGCTTGCGTGATACCGTTCCAGGATTTAGGGCTGCATGACAGCGGCTTAACACAGCATGAGTCTGCTTGTCCTGAATGAAGCGCTCCACCGCGCCGAGCTGGCCGGAAAGGCGCTGACGCGCATCCAGGTCTGCCAGTTCTTGGCTCAGCGCTAAACGCACAGCAGGATCGGTGGAGGTCCGGAGGGTACTGGCGTCAGCGCGCAGCGAAGCAGCCTTGCTGGCGAACTCACTGTCTAGGTTCGCTTCCGGTGAAAGTGGCTCTGATTCAGGAGACCAGTCTCCCGCTTCCAATGTTTGACTGACCCAAGTGTGCCGGACGGCCCAAACCGAGGCCGCTGTAGTAATGGTGGCGTGTAGATCGGGGAGCCGCTCCGCCACTTCAGCCAGCGTGGGCGCATCCAGGATGCTGAGGTCAACGGCCTTCACTTTCCCCAGAGCGGTCATACGGGCATCGTTGGCTGTTTGTGCATCTGCTGTCGCAGTATCCGAGATAAAAGCTGCAAAACGCCGCATGCGTTCCGCTGCATCGACTGAGTAGGGTTGCTGGCAGAGCACGCAGCGTGCGTCGAGTTCCAGGTGCGGGAATAAATGTCCGGAATATGCTGCCCGCTGAGAGAAGGCTTCAGCGGCCCGGTACATCGTTTGCCAAAGCACATCGCCGGTGCCCTCTAACAGAGTGGCGGTGTGTGAAGCCAATGTTGGTGGTTCCGTGGTGTCCTGTGTCCCCCGCCCCTGGAGGCGCGCTTGTGCTAGTTGCATGGCGAGGTGTGCAGCTTTTTCCGCGGTGATGAGTTCCTTTGCCCTCGCAATGGCCCGGTCACCCACCCATCGTTGTGCCGCCTCGGCACGGCGTTGCGCTTGGTCCAGGCGGGTCGCCAGGCGCTCCAAGGCCAGCGCTTGGGGAGTAGGATCGGTTTCCAGCAGTGTCCGCTTCAGAAACTCAAGCCTTCGGAGTTCCTCGTCAGTGAGCGTTCCCAATCGAACCAGTACTGCGCGATCCGAGTCTGCCCCCAGGCTGGCGATGTAACGGCCGACTTCGGTATTACCCTTCAGCGGCTCGAACTGCTGGGAATCCAGAACCAACGCATTGCGCTCAGCTCCAATCCGGGTCTGCAAGTCGCGCTGCAGCAGGACCAGGCGCGTCAGGTGGATCAGTCCGTATGGCTGAAATGCCGGGGTGCCTTCCGCATCGATATAGTCGTTGGCACAGGCTACGTCGTATACCGATACCGCGCTCAAATGTGGATGGGCTGGCCCGCTCTGAACCCAACGCGCAGTTTCCGGCGTGCCATCCACCAGGATGGAGAATTCAGCAGATGGAGGCCGAGGTGGAGTTGCGGCCCCAAAGGCGTTGGGCAGCACCTCCACTCGATGTCGGGCTTTGCAGGCGTTCTTGAAGACGCGGGCATAGCCGGATTTGCCGGCCCCGTTGTGACCAAAAAAGATGGTCATGCCCTCCGGCACGAGGTCAAATGCTCGACCAGAAGGGAAACCGTTGACCTGATCCAGCCCGGAGACACCGGTCAGTCGCACGGTGGCGCCACTGCAGGCCCCCGGAACGTCATCCAATGTGAATGGTTTGGTGGCCCCTGTGGTCGCATTTTCCCGTTCTTGCTCGCGAACCATTTGCAGGATGGTTTCGATGTCATCTTGGGCGAGTTCGGGCCGCGTAAAAATCCGGCGCAGTGCCTCTTGCTGCCAGGGCCTAAGTCCACCAGTCCACGCGATGATCTCGTCCAGCAATGACATAGCAGTCTCCTTTGCCTGGGCACCCGATTAAAGGACGAGGCTGCACAAATGGCAAGTAGCCATCTGGGGCAGATCGAGGCCATCAGCTGACCGCTACGCACAAGAAATACCGCATGCTTCTGCCTCGGTATCCGTCCCGAACTGGTTGTTGCCAGGCGCCATAGCATCGCCCCCCGGAATCAGATCGATCAGTTATCCCTGTGCCTTCACTCCTGTCACCTGTCGATGTGAGCGAGCAAATGCGTCGAAGTGCCCACAGAGGATTCCAATGCTGGCCTCGCCGCGAGGCTACCGAAGGAGATCGCCGGGTCGGTGTAGCGCATCGCTGATTTAATGTCCTTCCAGCCCACGTAGGTCATCAGCGCTTTGAGATCCCAGCCATTGGCCGTGGCCCAGGTGGCGAAGCCGCGGCTCAGCGAATGACTGGTGTACAGCTCAGCCGGGACACCGGCGCGCAACAATATCTGGCGTAGCAGGCTGATCAGGCTGCCGGGGTGCAGCGCCTTGTTGTTCAGGTGCCCCCAGCGATCCAGGCGGCGAAACACGGCCCCGCGCGCCATGCCGGCGAACTTCGAGGTTCTTGGCATCCATCTGGTGACTCCTTTCCTGCGGCAGTCTGAGTCTAGCGTTCAGTCTCGTACGCAGCCTGTCTGCGATGTGCCGGGAGTGGCTTTATACACATAGGCCACGCCCGCTTAGATTTTTCGGTGTGTGGCGGACGCTTGCGTTTGGCGGGCATCATCAAAAAAAGGCCGGTGTGCATAGCAGCACTCCGGCCCTTTCGACTGCTCCTCTTCACCGCCATCCTTAACGGCTCCAAGGTTCTTGCTTGTTACACTCCGCACTCATTTGGTGCGTTTATTCCACTTTGAAGTGAATAAATTCCAATTCTTAGTGAAAAATGACGACTACTTCCGTCAGTCCCAGCTCAGCGCGCCGCCGGTCTGGTACTCGATCACGCGGGTTTCGAAGAAGTTCTTTTCCTTCTTCAGGTCCATGATTTCGCTCATCCACGGGAAGGGGTTGCTGGTGCCCGGGTATTCTTCCTTCAGGCCGATCTGGGTCAGGCGGCGGTTGGCGATGAATTTGAGGTAGTCCTCCATCATCGCTGCGTTCATGCCCAGGACGCCGCGTGGCATGGTGTCGCGGGCGTATTCGATTTCCAGCTGGGTGCCCTGCAGGATCATCTGCGTGGCTTCGTCCTTCATCTGGGCATCCCACAGGTGCGGGTTTTCGATCTTGATCTGGTTGATCACGTCGATGCCGAAGTTCAGGTGCATGGATTCGTCGCGCAGGATGTACTGGAACTGCTCGGCGGTGCCGGTCATCTTGTTGCGGCGGCCCATGGAGAGGATCTGGGTGAAGCCGCAGTAGAAGAAGATGCCTTCGAGCACGCAGTAGTAGGCGATCAGGTTGCGCAGGAACTGGCGGTCGGTTTCCGGGGTGCCGGTCTGGAACTGCGGGTCGGAGATCGAGCGGGTGTACTTCAGGCCCCAGGACGCTTTCTTCGCGACGCTCGGGATCTCGTGGTACATGTTGAAGATTTCGCCCTCGTCCATGCCCAGCGACTCGATGCAGTACTGGTAGGCGTGGGTGTGGATCGCCTCTTCGAACGCCTGGCGCAGGATGTACTGGCGGCATTCGGGGTTGGTGATCAGGCGGTACACGGCCAGCACCAGGTTGTTCGCCACCAGGGAGTCGGCGGTGGAGAAGAAGCCGAGGTTGCGCATGACGATGCGGCGCTCGTCCTCAGACAGGCCGTCCTTGCTCTTCCACAGGGCAATGTCGGCGTTCATGTTCACTTCCTGCGGCATCCAGTGGTTGGCGCAACCATCCAGATACTTCTGCCAGGCCCAGTCGTACTTGAAGGGTACGAGCTGGTTGAGGTCGGCGCGGGCGTTGATCATCTGCTTGTCGCCGACCTGTACGCGGGCGGCGGAGCCTTCCAGATCGTCCAGGCCTTCCTGGATGTCCAGGGCGTCCAAGGCCTTCTTGGCGCGGGCGACCGCGTCGGAGTCGCTGGCGGAGACGGCGCGGGCTTCTTCCACGGAGCCGGCGGCTTCGTCGTCCAGTTTGTCGGCGGCCTGGGCGGCGGCTTTGGCCACGGCCGGGGCGGCCTTGGCTTCGGTGGGGTCTTCTTTGTCGAATTCGTCCCAGCTCAGCATTGGTTCCTCTCCTGGTCTGGTTGCGTGATGGGGGGCACGCTAAAGCTTGCTTGGCTTCCCTTCTCCGGGTTCCCGCGTTCGCGGGAATGACGAGGGGAAGCTGTTATGTCTGGGGGAGGTGGGGACAAGAGCCCCTCTCCCTAACCCTCTCCCTGAAGGGAGAGGGGATATCCGTGCTGCGTGGAAACGCGGCCCTCGGGCGAGGGCCGCTGCTTCCTTACTGGCAGGCTTCGCAGTCGGGGTTGTCGATGCTGCAGGCCTTGGGTACCGGCGCCGGGGCCGGGGCGGCTTGCAGGCCTTCGTCGATCACCGAGCTCACGGCGTTCAGCTTGCCGGTGTTGATGGTGGACTTCTCGGTGCTGGTGGCGGCCAGGGCGCGGAGGTAGTAGGTGGTCTTCAGGCCACGGTACCAGGCCATGCGGTAGGTCACGTCCAGCTTTTTGCCCGAGGCGCCGGCGATGTAGAGGTTCAGCGACTGGGCCTGGTCGATCCACTTCTGGCGGCGGCTGGCGGCGTCGACGATCCACTTGGTCTCCACTTCGAAGGCGGTGGCGTACAGGTCTTTCAGGTCCTGCGGGATGCGCTCGATCTGCTGCACGGAGCCGTCGTAGTACTTCAGGTCGTTGACCATGACCGGGTCCCACAGGCCGCGGGCCTTGAGGTCGCGCACCAGGTAGGGGTTGATCACGGTGAACTCGCCGGAGAGGTTCGACTTCACGTAGAGGTTCTGGTAGGTCGGCTCGATGGACTGCGATACGCCGGTGATGTTGGCGATGGTCGCGGTCGGCGCGATGGCCATGATGTTCGAGTTGCGGATGCCTTTGCGCACGCGCTCGCGCACCGGGGCCCAGTCCAGGCTCTCGCTCTGGTCGACTTCGATGTACTTGGCGCCGCGGGCTTCGATCAGCAGTTTCTGCGAGTCGATCGGCAGGATGCCTTGCGACCACAGCGAGCCGTCGAAGGTCTCGTAGGCGCCGCGCTCTTCGGCCAGGTCGCAGGAGGCCTGGATGGCGAAGTAGCTGATGGCTTCCATGGACTTGTCGGCGAAGTCGATGGCGGCGTCGGAGCCGTAGGCGATGTGCTGCAGGTACAGGGCGTCCTGGAAGCCCATGATACCCAGGCCCACCGGACGGTGCTTGAGGTTGGAGTTCTCCGCCTGGGGCACCGAGTAGTAGTTGATGTCGATGACGTTGTCGAGCATGCGGACCGCGGTCTTCACGGTGCGGCCGAGCTTCTCGACGTCGAGCTTGCCGTCGACGATGTGGTTGACCAGGTTCACCGAGCCCAGGTTGCAGACGGCGATCTCGTCCTTGTTGGTGTTCAGGGTGATCTCGGTGCACAGGTTCGAGCTGTGCACCACGCCCACGTGCTGCTGCGGGCTGCGCAGGTTGCACGGGTCCTTGAAGGTCAGCCACGGGTGGCCGGTCTCGAACAGCATGGAGAGCATCTTGCGCCACAGGTCCTTGGCCTGGACGACCTTGTGCAGCTTCAGCTTGCCGTACTGGGTCAGGGCTTCGTAGTACTCGTAGCGCTCTTCGAAGGCCTTGCCGTAGAGGTCGTGCAGGTCGGGGACGTCGGACGGGGAGAACAGCGTCCAGGTGCCGTCTTCGAACACGCGCTTCATGAACAGGTCGGGAATCCAGTTCGCGGTGTTCATGTCGTGGGTGCGGCGGCGGTCGTCACCGGTGTTCTTGCGCAGCTCCAGGAATTCTTCGATGTCCAGGTGCCAGGTTTCCAGGTAGGCGCACACGGCGCCCTTGCGCTTGCCGCCCTGGTTCACGGCCACGGCGGTGTCGTTGACCACTTTCAGGAAGGGCACGACGCCCTGGGACTTGCCGTTGGTGCCCTTGATGTACGAGCCCAGTGCGCGCACCGGGGTCCAGTCGTTGCCCAGGCCGCCGGCGAATTTCGACAGCATGGCGTTGTCGTGGATGGCGCTGTAGATGCCCGACAGGTCGTCCGGCACGGTGGTCAGGTAGCAGCTGGACAGCTGCGGGCGCAGGGTGCCGGCGTTGAACAGGGTGGGGGTGGACGACATGTAGTCGAAGGACGACAGCAGGTTGTAGAACTCGATGGCGCGTTCTTCCTTCTGCGGCTCTTCGATGGCCAGGCCCATGGCCACGCGCATGAAGAACACCTGCGGCAGTTCGAAGCGGATGCCGTCCTTGTGGATGAAGTAGCGGTCGTACAGGGTCTGCAGGCCCAGGTAGGTGAACTGCTGGTCGCGCTCGTGGTTCAGCGCGGCGCCCAGCTTGGCCAGGTCGAAGGTCTTCAGCTTGGGATCGACCAGCTCGAATTCCACGCCCTTCTCGATGTACGCCGGCAGGGCGCGGGCGTAGAGCTCGGCCATTTCGTGGTGGGTGGCGCTCTCGACCACGCCGAGGAAGCCCAGGGCTTCGGCGCGCAGGGTGTCCATCAGCAGGCGGGCGGTGACGTAGGAGTAGTTCGGCTCGCGTTCCACCAGGGTGCGGGCGGTCATCACCAGGGCGGTGTTGACGTCCTTCTCGGCCACGCCGTCGTAGAGGTTCTTCAGGGTTTCGCGTTCGATCAGCCCGCCATCGACTTCGGCCAGGCCTTCGCAGGCTTCGCGGATGATGGTCTGCAGGCGGCCCATGTCCAGCGGCTGGGTGCTGCCGTCGGCCTTGGTGATGCGGATGCTCGGGTGCGGCTGGGCGACTTCGCCGGCGGCGCTGGCGGTCTTGCGCTCGTTGGCGCGGGCTTCGCGGTAGATCACGTAGTCGCGGGCGACTTTCTGCTCGCCGGCGCGCATCAGGGCCAGTTCGACCTGGTCCTGGATTTCTTCGATGTGGATGGTGCCACCGGAGGGCATGCGGCGCTTGAAGGTCGCGGTGACCTGCTCGGTCAGGCGCGCGACGGTTTCATGGATGCGCGACGAGGCGGCAGCGGTGCCGCCTTCCACGGCGAGGAACGCCTTGGTGATGGCTACGGTGATCTTGTCATCGGTGTAGGGAACTACGGTGCCGTTGCGCTTGATCACGCGCAGCTGGCCGGGCGCGGTGGCGGCCAGATCCTGGGCGGATTCGGCTGCCTGCGGCGCTGCGGCCTGCGGGTTCTCGCGAGTGGTGTCGATCTGCATGGGTGGTTGTCTCCACATTCTCTTAGTGGGTTCTGTCACTGGCGCCGGGGGCGCCGCTCCGGAAAAACAGCAATAAAGAGCGTGTGCGTCCGGCGGGGCCGGCCGCATGAAAACTTGCGTAACAGGGGAAGGGGACTCAAGCGCCTCCCTGGCCCAAGTCGGGTGTCCGGCTTTACGGGCCGGAACCACAATACCTAGTGGTGTTGACCGATCGGTTGCAACACCCGTACCGCATGGCCATCGACATCGATCACTCCTTTGCGGCCTACGCCGCGTCGGACTTCCGTACGCCTGGATGCAGCTGCTGGGGGAACCGGAGGAGCCGTGGAAAAGGCTCGCGACCTCATGCTTCTTCTTGTGTCCGGTTCCAGGTTGCGGACCCAACATGTAGGGGTTATCCGCAACGGGGATACAAGATAATGCGCTATGGGAGGCTTTGCAAGGCGGCAGGCTGGGGGAAACCTGTGGATAAATTGTGGGTGGCGTGTGCGTGATCGCGTAGGGATCGCGCCAGGCCGCACCGCTGCTGATTTTCACCGTTCGTCATGAGCGACTGACAGATTCAGGAGTTGGCCTGAGGCTGTCAGGGTGTGAACCCTACCACAATATCTTGTGGTCCTGCCCCATCGCGTTCCGCCCGTGCCATGGCGCGGCTTCCTGGCTACAATGCGGCACGTCCCGCCTGCCTCGCGGCGGTGCGCGGCGGACCTGTTCAGGTGCATTGGGAGGCGGTGTGGAGCAAGAGGCGCGAATCCTCATTGTCGAGGACGACCAGCGGTTGGCCGAGCTGACCCAGGACTATCTGGAAAGCAACGGCCTGAAGGTGGGCGTCGAGGCCGACGGCGCCCGCGCGGTGGACCGCGTGCTGGCGGAACGGCCGGACCTGGTGGTGCTGGACCTGATGCTGCCCGGCGAGGACGGCCTGTCGATCTGCCGGCGCCTGCGCCCGGACTACGACGGCCCGATCCTGATGCTCACCGCGCGCACCGACGACATGGACCAGATCCAGGGCCTGGAGATGGGCGCCGACGACTACGTGTGCAAGCCGGTGCGCCCGCGCCTGCTGCTGGCGCGCATCCGCGCCCTGCTGCGGCGCAGCGAGGGGCCGGACGAGGCGCCCGCGGCGGGCAGCAAGCGCCTGACCTTTGGCAAGCTGGTGATCGACAACGCCATGCGCGAGGCCTGGCTGGATGGCCAGACCATCGAGCTGACCAGCGCCGAGTTCGACCTGCTGTGGCTGCTGGCGGCCAACAGCGGGCGCATCCTTTCCCGCGAGGAAATCTTCAATTCCCTGCGCGGCATCGAATACGACGGCCAGGACCGCTCCATCGACGTGCGCATCTCGCGCATCCGCCCGAAGATCGGCGACGACCCCATGCACCCGCGGCTGATCAAGACGGTGCGCAGCAAGGGCTACCTGTTCGTTGGCGAGCAGTAGGGCCAACGCTCTCGCCCGCGTCCGTGTTCACGTAGGATGGCGTGGAGCGCGGCGATACCCATCGATGGGTATCGCTTCGCTCTCCCATCCTGCGTGTTGCATCCATACTTCCTGGCGCCATCCCCGCGCCTCCACGCCGGCCGCTGAACCCGGCACAGGGCTTCGCCGATGAAATCCATCTTCCTGCGCATCTACGGCGGCATGCTGCTGACCCTGGTGCTGGTCGCCGCCCTCGGCGTGCTGACCCTGCACCTGGTCAACGAGGTGCGCGGCGACCGCTACCGCGAGGAGCTGGCGCGCGGCACCTTCCGCCTGATGGCCGACGAGATGGCGGGCATGGAGGAGGTGGACCGCAAGCGCGCGCTGCTGCAGTGGAGCCGCCTGATGGGCATCCCGCTGAGCCTGCAGAAGCTCGACGCCCTGGGCATGGATGGCCGCGACCGCGCGCGGCTGATGAATAACCAGGTGCTGGTGGAGGCCGACGGGCCGCACCAGGTGCGCATCCATACCCAGGTCAGCCTGCAGGAGGGCCTGGTGCTCACCGGCGAGGTGGAGCAGGTCAGCGAGCAACTGGCGCGGGCCACCATCTATATGCTGATGGACGAGCTGCGCCGCTTCCCCGCCAGCGAGCAGCCCTACCACCTGGCGCGCATCGTGCGCGACAAGCGCTTCGGCTTCGACGTGCACCTGCTGCGCCTGAAGGAGATCGACCTGGACGACGACCAGAGCCGCCGGGTGGAGGAGGGCGACACTGTGCTGGCGCTGGGCAAGAACGGCGACTCCATCCGCGTGGTGGCCGGTATCGTCGACACGCCCTGGGTGCTGGAGCTGGGGCCGATCTACCAGATGAACCCCTATCCGCCGCAACTGCTGTTGCTGATCGCCGCCGTCGGCCTGTCGCTGATCGGCCTCACCCTGTACCTGCTGATCAGCCGCCTGGAGCAGCGCCTGCGCGGCCTGGAGTCGGCCGCCTCGCGCATCGCCCGCGGCAGCCTCGACACCCGGGTGGAGGAGCGCGGCAGCGACTCGGTGGGGCGCCTGGCCGGCACCTTCAACCACATGGCCGAGCAGATCCAGCGCCTGATCAGCGTGCAGCGCGAGCTGGTCCGCGCGGTGTCCCACGAGCTGCGCACGCCGGTGGCGCGGCTGCGCTTCGGCCTGGAGATGATCGAGTCCGCCGAGGACGACAAGACCCGGCACAAGTACCTGGAGGGCATGGACGGCGACATCCAGGACCTCGACCAGTTGGTGGACGAGATGCTCACCTACGCGCGCCTGGAGCAGGGCTCGCCGGCGCTGACCTACCAGAGCGTGGAGCTGGGCGAACTGGTGCGCCAGGTGGTGGCGGAGATCGCTCCGCTGCGCGGCGAGGTGCAGGTGACCTGCGAGGCCGGCGCGCTGGTGCCCTTCGACCAGGGTAGCTGGATCGAGGCTGAACCACGCTATCTGCACCGCGCCCTGCAGAACCTGCTGAGCAACGCCATCCGCTACGCCGAGACGCGGGTGCGGGTGAGCTACCGGGTCAGCCTGGACCGCTGCCAGGTGGACGTCGAGGACGACGGCCCGGGCGTGCCGGAGGACCGCTGGGAGCGCCTGTTCACGCCGTTCTTCCGCGTCGACGATAGCCGCACGCGGGTCACAGGCGGGCACGGCCTGGGGCTGTCCATCGTGCGGCGGATCATCCGCTGGCACGGCGGCCGGGTGTCCATCGCCCGCAGCCAGGCCCTGGGCGGCGCCTGCTTCACCCTGGCCTGGCCGCGGCGCCAGGCGCCCAAGGAATAGCCCGCGGCGGGCGAGGGTAGACGTTCTGCGGGTTTATATTATATATTTTTATATATTGTAATTTCATAGAGCGTTCCCATGCCCGCCACCCCAGCCATCGACCTGCAACGCCTGCGCCGCTCCGCCGACCAGGCCGGGCGCCTGCTCAAGGCCCTGGGCAACCCCGACCGCCTGTTGCTGCTGTGCATGCTGTCCCAGGAGGAGCTGCACGTCGGCGCCCTGGAGGAGCGGGTGGGCGTCGGCCAGCCGACGCTGTCCCAGCAACTGGGCGTGCTGCGCCGCGAGGGGCTGGTGGCGACGCGCAAGGAGGGCAAGCAGGTGTACTACCGCATCAGCAGCCCGCAGGCGCTGGCGGTGATCCAGACGCTCTACCAGCTGTTCTGCGCGGAGGATGCCGAATGAACATCGACTGGACGGCTTTCACCCCCTGGAGCGCCCTGGCCGGTGGCGCGCTGATCGGCCTTTCCGCCGGCCTGTTCGCCCTGCTCAACGGCCGCGTGGCCGGCATCAGCGGGTTGCTCGGCGGCCTGCTGGCCAGGGGCGGCGTCGGCGGCGAGCGCCTGGCGTTCCTCCTCGGGCTGCTGCTGGCGCCGCTGCTGTGGCTGGCCTTCGGGCCGCTGCCGGCGCTGCACTTCGACAGCGCCTGGCCAGCGCTGCTGCTGGCCGGGCTGCTGGTGGGGCTGGGCAGCCGCTATGGCGCCGGCTGCACCAGCGGCCATGGCGTGTGCGGCCTGGCGCGGCTGTCGCCGCGGTCGCTGCTGGCCACGCTGTGCTTCATGGCCAGCGGCTTCGCCACCGTCTTCTGCACCCGCCACCTGCTGGGAGCCTGAACATGGCCCGCCTGAGCGCTTTCCTCTGCGGCCTGCTGTTCGGCCTGGGCCTGCTGCTGGCCGGCATGGCCGACCCGGCCAAGGTGCTGGCCTTCCTCGACCTGGCCGGGGCCTGGGACCCGTCCCTGGCGCTGGTGATGGTCGGCGCCATTCTCACCGCCTTGCCGTTCTTCGGCCTGGCCCGCGGCAAGGCGCACGGCCTGCTCGGCGGCGCCATGCAGCTGCCGACGCGGCGCGACCTGGACCGCCGCCTGGTGCTGGGCAGCCTGGTGTTCGGCGTCGGCTGGGGCATCGCCGGCATCTGTCCGGGGCCGGCGCTGGTCGGCCTGGGCGCCGGCCACTGGCAGGCGGCGCTGTTCGTGCTGGGGATGCTGGCCGGCATGGCGGCGTTCGAATGGCGGCAGCGGCGCAAGGGCACGGGGGCATGAAGCCGTGCCTTAGACGCAGCGCCGCCCGCCGCCTACGCTACCCGGAGATTCCCCTGCGAACCGAGGCCCCATGTCCGACCTGAACGACCCCCGCGTCTTCTTCGCCGCCGAGCGCACCCTGCTGGCCTGGAACCGTACCGCCCTGGCGCTGATCGCCTTCGGCTTCGTGGTGGAGCGTACCGGCCTGCTGCTGCGCCTGATGCACGCGGGCCTTGAGACCGCGGCGGCGCTGCGCATGTCGTTCTGGGTGGGGCTGGGCTTCATCCTGCTCGGCTGCGTGGCCGCCTGCAGTTCGGCGCTGCAGTACCGCAACGTGGTGCGCGGGCTGAAGCCGGTGGAGATTCCCGAGGGCTACCGGGTCAACGCCGGGCCCTGGCTCAACCTGACGGTGGCCGGCCTGGGCCTGCTGCTGACGCTGTATCTGGCGTTGTAGCCTTGCGAAGAAATTGACCTTCAGGTCAATAAATGCAGAATGCTGGCGTGCCCATCGGCACCGACGCCCGCGGCCAAGCCCATGGCGTTGCCCTTAATGGGTATTGCTGCGGCACGGGTATCGTTATGTAATTTTTGATATAACGATTCTCCGGCAGCGGGCCCCGGACAGACCGGGGCCCTCCAGCGTCGCGCCGTGGCATCCGTCAGGAAGGAACACCGAGAATCACATGGGAAGCCTTGATCACCGCCGTGGCCTTGACGCCGGCCGCCAGCCCCAGCTCGGCGACGGCGTCGCGGGTGACCACCGCCACCACTTCGCTGCCACCGCCAAGGTCGAGCACCACCTCGGCGTTCACCGCGCCGTCGGCCACCGACTTCACCGTGCCGGCCAGGCAGTTGCGCGCCGACAGGCGAATGCCCTCGGCATCGGTCATCAGCATCACCCAGGGCGCCTTGACCAGCGCCACCACGTCCTTGCCCTGGGCCAGGCCGAGGCTCTTCACGCTTTCCTCGGTGACGATGGCCACCAGGTCGTTGCCGCCGGGCAGTTGCACCACCACCTCGGCATTCACCGCGCCGTTGCGCAGTTGCTTGACCGTGCCGCGGAACACATTGCGCGCGCTGACTTTCATGTCTTTCTCTCCTTGGCTCCAGTGAGGTCAGGAAGGTATAGCAGAGCCGGCGGGCCCCTCGAAGCAGAACGACAGCCAACCACTGGAGCACATCGATGAAACACACATTCGCCCGCCTTTCCCTGGCCCTGGCGGCCTGCCTGGCCACCCACGCGGCGCTGGCCGACGAGGTGCAGGTCGCGGTCGCGGCCAACTTCACCGCGCCCATCCAGGCCATCGCCAAGGACTTCGAGAAGGACACCGGGCACAAGCTGGTGGCCTCGTTCGGCGCCACCGGGCAGTTCTACGCGCAGATCAAGAACGGCGCGCCCTTCGAGGTATTCCTCGCCGCCGACGACAGCACCCCGGCCAAGCTGGAGCAGGAGAAGGCGGTGGTCCCCGGCTCGCGCTTCACCTATGCCATCGGCAAGCTGGCGCTGTGGTCGCCGAAGGACGGCTACGTCGACGCCAAGGGCGAGGTCCTGAAGCAAGGCGGCTTCCAGCACCTGTCCATCGCCAACCCGAAGACCGCGCCCTACGGCCTGGCCGCCACCCAGGTGCTGGACAAGCTCGGCCTGAAGGACAAGCTGGCCGGCAGGATCGTCGAGGGCCAGAACATCGGCCAGGCCTACCAGTTCGTGTCCAGCGGCAATGCCGAACTGGGCTTCGTGGCGTTGTCGCAGATCTACAAGGATGGCAAGGTGACGGCCGGTTCGGCCTGGATAGTCCCGGCCGACCTCTATGAGCCGATCCGCCAGGACGCGGTCATCCTCGAAAAAGGCAAGGACAACGCCGCGGCCAAGGCCCTGGTGGACTACCTGAAGGGGCCGAAGGCGGCGGCGGTGATCAAGGCCTACGGCTACGAGCTGTAAACAGGGAAAACGATGCACCTGACCGCGGCGGACCTCACGGCGATCCGGCTCACCCTCGAGCTGGCCACCGTCAGCACCCTGATCCTGTTGCTGCTGGGCACCCCCATCGCCTGGTGGCTGGCGCGCACCCGTTCGTGGCTCAAGGGCCCGCTGGGCGCGCTGGTGGCCCTGCCACTGGTGCTGCCGCCGACGGTCATCGGCTTCTACCTGCTGGTCACGCTGGGCCCCAACGGCCCGGTGGGCCAGCTCACCGACGCCCTCGGCTGGCAGCGCCTGCCGTTCAGCTTCGCCGGGCTGGTGGTGGGCTCGGTGATCTACTCGCTGCCCTTCGTGGTGCAGCCGCTGCAGAACGCCTTCGAGGCCATCGGCACGCGCCCGCTGGAGGCCGCGGCGACCTTGCGCGCCGGGCCCCTGGACACCTTCTTCAGCGTGGTCCTGCCGCTGGCGCGGCCGGGCTTCGTCACCGCCGCCATCCTCGGCTTCGCCCATACCGTGGGCGAGTTCGGCGTGGTGCTGATGATCGGCGGCAACATCCCCGGCCAGACCCGCGTGGTCTCGGTGCAGATCTTCGACCACGTCGAGGCCATGGAGTACGCCCAGGCGCACTGGCTGGCCGGCGGCATGGTGGTGTTCTCCTTCTTCGTGCTGCTGGCGCTGTACTCCACGCGCCGCAGCCACTCGGCCTGGAACTGAGATGCCGGCAGACATCCAAGCGCGCTTCCTGCTCGAATACCGCAGCTTCACCCTGGACGTTGACCTGCGCCTGCCGGGCCGCGGGGTGACGGCGCTGTTCGGCCATTCCGGCTCCGGCAAGACCACCGTGCTGCGCTGCGTGGCCGGCCTGGAAAGGCCGCGCGAGGCGCGCCTGGTGGTCAACGGCGAGACCTGGCAGGACAGCGCCCAGGGCCTGTTCCTGGCGCCGCACAAGCGCGCCATCGGCTATGTGTTCCAGGATGCCAACCTGTTCGAGCACCTGTCGGTGAAACGCAACCTGCGCTATGGCATGAAGCGCGTGCCGGCGCGCGAGCACCGCGTGGCCATGGACCAGGCCTGCGAACTGCTGGGCATCGGCCACCTGCTCGAACGCATGCCGCGCCACCTGTCCGGCGGCGAGCGCCAGCGGGTGGGCATCGCCCGCGCGCTGCTGACCAGCCCGCGCCTGCTGCTGATGGACGAGCCGCTGGCGGCCCTGGACCTCAAGCGCAAGGCGGAGATCCTGCCCTACCTGGAGCGCCTGCACGACGAGCTGGACATCCCCATCCTCTACGTCAGCCATTCGCCGGACGAAGTGGCGCGCCTGGCCGACCAGCTGGTGCTGCTGGAAGCCGGCCGCGCCCTGGCCAGCGGCGCGGTGGGCGAGACCCTGGCGCGCACCGACCTGCCCACCTCGCTGCTGGAAGACGCCGGCGTGGTGATCGACGGCCAGGTACTGGGCCACGACGTCGAATACGGCCTGCTCGACCTCGGCCTGCCCAACTGCGGCGAACGCATCCGCCTGGCCCACGGCCCGCTGCCGGTGGGCAAGGCGCTGCGCATCAAGGTGCAGGCCCGTGACGTCAGCCTGACTCTGCAGCGCCCGCAGCGCAGCAGCATCCTCAACCTGCTGCCGGCCACGGTGACCGAGCTGGCTCCCACGGATACGCCGGCGCATCTGCTGGTGCGGCTGGATGTGGGGGGGAATCCGTTGTTGGCGCGGATTACCCGGTATTCCTGCGAGCAGTTGGGGCTGCGGGTGGGGCAGGGGGTGTGGGCGCAGGTGAAGTCGGTGGCGGTGTTGGCCTGAGGGCGGATGGCTTTATGGCTTTTCGTAGGAGCGAGCTTGCTCGCGAACAAATACGGTGCCATGCGGTTCGCGAGCAAGCTCGCTCCTACGAAGAGCATCCTGGCGCGGCCCGGTGGCTTTCGTGCCTTGGGTTGGCTCCGCTCCCTCTCCCCAGCCCTCTCCCTGAAGGGAGAGGGGGCTTGTCCGTGCCGGCGGATAGGAATGGTTTCAACCTGAACCGTCATCTCCGGCTGACACCGAAACATCCACTCACTCCGAACGGTCCCCTCTCCCTTCAGGGAGAGGGTTAGGGAGAGGGGCTCTTGGCTCTGGGCTCTTGACCCTCAACCAACACCTCCCTCCAGACCCAAGACCTAGAACAACGGCAACGTATAACTCACGATCAACCGGTTCTCGTCCTGGTCCCGCTGCGTCGCCGTGCCCGAGCCGCTGACCGGCAGGCCGCTGCGCATGGTGGCGTTCTTCCAGGCCAGGCCCAGGCCCTTGAAGGTACCTTCGGGTACCACGTAGCCCAGAGCGATGTCGCGCTCCCACTCGCCCTGGTCGCCGCGGCCGGTCTTGATGTCGTCGGCGTTGAGGTAGAGCACGCTGAAGGTCAGGCCGGGCACGCCGAGCTTGGCGAAGTCGTAGGCGTAGCGGCCGATCCAGGTGCGCTCGCCGGCGTGGTTGAACTTCAACAGCTGGGCGTCGGTGTGCAGGTAGGTGCTGGTGCCTTCGCCGTCGCCGCGGTTCAGGTAGGGGAAGTCGCTGTCGCCGGTGAGCACCTGGTAGCCGGCGCCGATGCTGTGGCCGGCGAGGCTGTAGGTGAGCAGGCCGCTGTAGACGTTGTTGTCCACTTCGCCCTTGGTCACGCCGCTGCCGTAATAGCCGCTGCTGACGTAGCCGTCCTTGCGGCCGGAGGCGCTGCCGTTCTTGCCGTCGGAATCGCTGATGAACACCCGCAGGTCGGTCTTCAGGGTGCCCGGGCCGACCGCCCAGTTGTGCGTCAGGCCGAGGAAATGCTGCTGGTAGAAGTCGGTCAGCTGGCCGTAGTAGTACTGCAGCGTCAGGTCCTTGGTGGCCTTGTAGTCGCCGCCGGCGAAGTAGAACTTGTTGCTGTCGCGGGAGCTGGCGCTGCTGCCGTTGGCGCCGGCGATGGACATGCTGCGCCAGTCGGTGGAGTTGCGGCCCTTGGTATGGGTCAGCTGGCCGCCGATCAGCGTCAGGTCCTTGAACTCGTTGGAGGTGACCTGGCCGCCCTCGTAGGTCATCGGCAGCAGGCGCGCGTCGTTGTAGACCACCACCGGCAGCTTGGGCTGCAGGGTGCCGTAGCGGAACTCGGTCTTCGACACCCTGGCCTTGGCGGTCAGGCCCAGGCTGCTGAACTCGTCCACCGCGCTGCCGTCGCTTTCCAGCGGGAAGATGGTGCCGGGCTGGCGGTCGATGCCGCTCTTGCCGGACTTGCCGCCGCCGTCCAGGCGCAGGCCGAGCAGGCCCAGGGCGTCGACGCCGAAGCCGACGGTGCCCTCGGTGAAGCCGGAGGCGTAGTTGAGCATGAAGCCCTGGCCCCATTCTTCCTGCTTGCTGGGCGAGGCGGGGCCGTTGCGGTTGTCGGTGTTGATGTAGAAGTTGCGCAGGCCGAGGCTGGCCTTGCTGTCTTCGATGAACCCGCCGGCGCTGGCCTGCTGGGCGAGGATGCCCGTGGCGATCGCCAGGGCGAGGGTGGATCGCTTCATTGTCATGCTCCTTGGTCCGTTCTTTTTCTATGTATGTGGCCGGGGTGGCGCCGTCCGCGCCGGCCAGGGTAGCCGCGGCTGGCGTCCATCGCTATATGTTTTTGTATATAGCGATGGACGCAAGACGTGATTGCCGTGACGATGACGCGGTCAGGCAACGGCTAGGGTCGGTCGCTGGACGCGGTGCATGAGGCCAAATTCTGACTTTCCAGTCAATGGCCGCGATGCCGCACCTTGGCGGCGGAGCGCTAGGCGACCGCCACCAGGCTCAGCAGGCGTCCGTCGAACAGCGCGTACTGCGCCTCCAACTCGCGGCCGTGGTGCCATTCCGCGGACAGGTCGCAGAGCAGGCGCAGGCGCGCGCGGCCTTCGGCGTCCCAGGCCAGCAGTTCGGCATCCTCGAAGTAGAAGCGCCGGCCCACCAGGGGGTAGAGGGCCTTGAACAGGCTTTCCTTGAGCGAGAAGGTCAGGGTCACGCCCAGGCCGACCTGCTCCGGCGCCAGGCGTTCGCGCTCGGCAGGGGTGAGGATTTCCTCCAGCAGGCGGCTGGCGCGGGCATCGTCCAGCAGCGTCTCGACGTCCAGGCCGAGGCTGCGCCAGGCGTCGCGGCGGGCCACCACGGCGGCGGCCCAGTCGTTGCCATGGGTGATGGAGCCGACCAGCCCGCCCGGCCAGATCGGCGCGCGGTCCGGCGCCAGGCCCGGCGCCTGCGGCAGGCCGGTCAGGCGCTGGATACCGGCGCGGGCGCACAGGCGCCCGGCGAGGAACTCGGCGCGGCGCTTGGCCACCGCGCGGCCGATGTTCGGCGGCAGGTCCACGCCGTGGCGGCCGAAGGCCTGGGCGTCGAGCTTCTGCGGCTGGAAGCGGCAGCTGTGGAGCAGGGCGCCGGGCAGCGCCTGGGGCAGCGGCCAGTGCGCCTGGGGCGGGGTGAGGAAGTCGTCGGTGTCGGGCATGGCGGGGATTCTGCCCGGCCGCCGGACGCGGTGCCAGTGGATTCGCGTGGCGAGTGACCGCCCAGTCGCGTCCGGGCGGTCACGCGGCGTTTACATTCGCTTGCAAAGGCTTACCGAAGCGCTACGGATCGGCGGCCGGGGAATTTGCCACACTGCGCCTCGCGTTCCTTTGCCGGAACGCAGGTGAGGTTGTTGTCGGAGCCGCGTGCTCCGGCTTTTTCACAGATCGTGGCGGGAGCCCCTTTTCGGGCTTCCGTTTTTTTTTGCCCGGCCAAACGCCAACACCTCCGTAGGATGGGTTGAGCGAAGCGATACCCATCGCCCTTCAGTCGGCCTTCTGCTGGAAGATGTCCTTGAGGAAGGCCTGCAGGTCGGCCCAGGACTTCTGGTCGGCGGTCTTGTCGTAGCCCACGTCCAGGCCGTGGCCCTTGTGCTTGTCGGCGTCGGGGTTGGTGAAGCTGTGCTTGGCGTTGGGCTGGACGACGAACCTGTAGTCCACCTTGGCGGCGTCCATCTCCTGCTTGAAGGCGGCCACGCTGTCGGCCGGCACCAGGGTGTCGGCGCCGCCGTGCTCCACCAGCACCTTGGCGGTGACCGCGCCCGGCTGCGCCGGGGTGGCGGTGGCCAGCACCCCGTGGAAGCTGGCCACGCCCAGCAGCGGCAGGCCCTGGCGAGCCATGTCCAGCACCACCTTGCCGCCGAAGCAGTAGCCGATGGCGGCGATCTTCGCCGGGTCGGTCTGCGGCTGTTTCTTCAGCAGGTCCAGGCCGGCCTGGAAGCGCGCCTTGGCGGCGTCGGCATTCTTCAATGCTTCCTGCATGAGGGCCTGGGCCTGCTCGGGGTGCTCGGTGGCCTTGCCCTCGCCGTACATGTCGATGGACAGCGCCGCGTAGCCCAGCGCGGCGAGGTCGCGGGCGCGGCGCTTGGCGTAATCGTTCAGGCCCCACCATTCGTGGACCACGATGATCCCCGGGCGGATGCCGGCCTGGGCGTCGTCGTAGGCGAAGTAGCCGACCAGCTTGGTGCCGTCGGTGGCCTGGTAGGGGATTTCCTGGGTCTTGACCTCCGCCTGGGCGGCGAAGCCCAGGCCGAGCAGCAGCAGGGTGGCGAGCAGGCGCATGGGCGTTTTCTCCAGAGGGTGGACTGAAAAAGATAGCCGGTTGTGCGGCGGAGGTCGGATTTTGCCGGCGCAACCGCTCAAGCCCGCGGCATGGCGTGAAAGCCGCGGCGCCATCGGCTACCCTTGCCGGGCCAGTCAGCCGTGCGGGACCCACAACGGATGTTCGACCTCAGTACCTGGAACCTCACCCTTCCCGAAGGCCGCCCGGCCAGGACCATTTCCACCCCGGCGCTGCAGCGCGACTACCAGAGCCCGTATTTCCACCGCAGCGCCGACGGCGTGGAGTTCTGGGTGCCGGTGAACGGCAGCCACACGCGCAACAGCGAGTTCCCGCGCACCGAACTGCGCGAGACGCGCAGCGACGGCTCGCCCTACACCTGGCGCTATCCCAACGTCGACAGCCTGCTGCGCGCCACCCTGCACGTGGACGCGGTGCCCTCCATGCGGCGCATGGTGATCGGCCAGATCCACAGCGACGGCGCCGGCAGCGGCGATGCCGCGCCGCTGCTGAAGCTGGTCTACCAGCTGCGCCTGGACCAGGGCCGAGTGCTGGCGCAGATCCGCGAACGCCCGGGCGACGCCACCGCCATCACCTACACGGTGCTGGACGGCATCCCCCTGGGGCGCAGCTTCGACTACCGCATCGGCGTGTCGCGCACGGGCGTGCTGAGCATCGAGGTCAACGACCAGCGCCTGGTCCGCCAGCTCGACCCGCAGTGGGCGCGCCAGGGCCTGTACTTCAAGGCGGGGCTGTACCTGCAGGATAATCGCGGCCCCGCCAGCGAAGGCGGGCGGGCGACCTTCAGCGCCCTGTCGATCATGCACCGTTGAGGAACTGCCCCATGCTGCCTTCCCGAATCCTCCCGGCCCTGCTGCTCGCCGCCGGCCTGTCCCAGGCCCCGGGCGCCGTGGCCGACGAGTTCTCCGCCTGCCTTGCGCGCCTGCAACCGCAGGCTGCCGCCAAGGGCGTGAGCGCCGCGGCCTACCAGCGCTACACCGGCGGCCTTGCGGCCGACCTCAGCGTGCTGGACCTGCTCAATGCCCAGCCGGAATTCGTCACCCCGCTGTGGGACTACCTGGCCGGGCTGGTGGACGAACAGCGCGTCGCCGACGGCAAGGCCATGCTGGCGCAGCACGCCGAACTGTTCGAGCGCGTCGCCCGCCAGTACCGGGTGGACAAGTACACGGTGGCGGCGGTGTGGGGCGTGGAGAGCGACTTCGGCCGCATCACCGGCAAGCGTCCGCTGCTGGTCTCGCTGGGCACGCTGTCGTGCTACGGGCGGCGCCAGGCGTTCTTCCAGGGCGAGTTCTTCGCCACCCTCAAGCTGCTGCAACAGGGCGACCTGCGCGATCCGGCCATCACCGGCTCCTGGGCCGGCGCCTTCGGACAGACGCAGTTCATGCCCAGCACCTACGCGCGCATCGCCGAGGACTTCGACGGCGACGGCCACCGCGACCTGGTGGGTAGCGTGCCCGATGCCCTGGCCTCCACCGCCAACTACCTGCGCAAGGCCGGCTGGGTGCCGGGCGCGGCCTGGGGCTACGAGGTGAAGCTGCCGGCGAACTTCGCCGAGTCCCAGGCCGGGCGCACCAAGCGGCGCACAGTGGCGGACTGGCAGGCCCTGGGCGTGAAGCGCATCGACGGCGGGCCGCTGCCGGCCGGCGACGCCCGCGCCGCCATCCTGCTGCCCACCGGCAAGGCCGGCCCGGCCTTCCTGGTGCTGCGCAACTACGACGCCATCTACTCGTACAACGCCGCCGAGAGCTACGCCCTGGCCATCGCCCTGCTGTCCGACCGCCTGCGCGGCGAGCCGGGCCTGCGCACCCCCTGGCCGACCGACGACCCCGGTCTGAGCCGCGCCCAGCGCAAGGAGTTGCAGCGACTGCTACTGGCCCGCGGCCACGCCATCGGCGAACCGGACGGACTGATCGGCGACAACACCCGTCGCGCCATCCAGGCCGAGCAGCAGCGCCTGGGCCTGCAACCGGCCGATGGCCGCGCCGGGCAGAAGATCCTCAAGGCCCTGCAGGCCACGCATTGAACCGTAGGGCGAATAACCGTTCGCGGTTATACGCCGATACACCGAGGCCATGGCCAACGCCCAGGTCAACCCCGGAGCCGCCGGGAACCAAGGTCAAACGGCGGATAACGCCGTAGGCGTTATGCGCCCTACGGGTTGCCCCGTGTCGCCGTAGGATGGTGTTGAGCGAAGCGATACCCATCATCGCGGCCATAGGGGTTCGCAAGGCTCAACCCATCCCACGGGGCCAAGGCAGCGCGAGCCTTCCGTTCAGGCCAGGTTCAGCGGCGCGTCAGGTAGCGTTCAGTGGCCGCCCCTTAACCTGCACTCCGTCAACCCCTTACCCACATCCTTGACGGAGAAACACCATGAACCTGCTGCACAAGCTCACCCTCGCCACCGCCATTCTCGGCGCCTCGGTCGGCGTCGCCCAGGCCTCGGAAAACTTCGCCGGCCTGACCTGGGGCGAAACCAGCAACAACATCCAGAAATCCCACGCGCTGAACCGCAATCTCAACGACCCGAAACTCGACAGCGTGATCGACAACAGCAGCACCTGGGGCGTGCGCGCCGGCCAGCAGAACGACACCGGCCGCTACTACGCCACCTACGAGAACACCTCCGACACCCACCGCGGCCTGAAGCTGCGCCAGCAGAACCTGCTCGGCAGCTACGACGCCTTCCTGCCGCTCAACGATCAGGGCACCAAGCTGTTCGGCGGCGGCACCCTGGGCCTGACCAAGCTGGAGCAGGACTCCCGCGGCTACAGCCGTGACAGCGACATCGGCTACGCCATCGGCGCCCAGGCCGGTATCCTCCAGGACATCGGCCGGAACGCCTCGCTGGAAGGCGGCTATCGTTACCTGCGTACCAACGCCAGCACGGAAATGAGCCCGCACGGCGGCGACAAGGTCGGCTCGCTGGACCTGCACAGCAGCGCGCAGCTCTACCTGGGCGCCAACTACCGGTTCTGACTGGCAGGGGGCCGGGCCCTCGGCCCGGCCCCGCATAAGGAGGAAGTCCCATGAAACTACTGGTGGTGGAGGACGAGGCGCTGTTGCGTCATCACCTGTACACCCGCCTCGGCGAACAGGGCCACGTGGTCGACGCCGTGGGCAACGCCGAAGAGGCCCTGTACCGGGCCCACGAATACCATCACGACCTGGCGATCATCGACCTCGGCCTGCCGGGCATGAGCGGCCTGGACCTGATCCGCGAGTTCCGCAGCCAGGGCAAGGCCTTCCCGATCCTCATCCTCACCGCCCGCGGCAACTGGCAGGACAAGGTCGAGGGCCTGGCCGCCGGCGCCGACGACTACGTGGTCAAGCCGTTCCAGTTCGAGGAACTGGAAGCGCGCCTGAATGCCCTGCTGCGTCGCTCCAGCGGCTTCGTCCAGGCCACCATCGAGGCCGGCCCGCTGCTGCTCGACCTGAACCGCAAGCAGGCCACGGTGGCCGGCGAGACCCTGGGCCTGACCGCCTTCGAGTACCGCATCCTCGAATACCTCATGCGCCACCACCAGCAGGTGGTGAGCAAGGAGCGGCTGATCGAGCAGCTCTACCCGGACGACGACGAGCGTGACCCCAACGTCATCGAGGTGTTGGTCGGCCGCCTGCGGCGCAAGCTGGAGAGCCACGAGGGCTTCCGCCCGATCGACACCGTGCGCGGCCAGGGCTACCTGTTCACCGAGCGTTGCCGCTGATGCGCTCGCTGCGCCTGCGCCTGATGCTCGGGGCCGCGGCCCTGGCGATCCTCTTCATGCTGGCCCTGCTGCCGGCGTTGCAGCGGGCGTTCAGCATCGCCCTGGTGAACGCCATCCAGCAGCGCCTCGCCTCGGATGTCGCCACCCTGGTGTCGTCCGCGCGCATCGACGGCGACCGCCTGAGCATGCCCGAGCACCTGGCGGTGGAGGACTTCAACCTGCCGGAGTCCAAGCTGCTGGGCTACATCTACGACCGCGAGGGGCGGATGGTCTGGCGCTCCACCTCGACCCAGGACGAGAGCGTGCAGTACGTGCCGCTCTACGACGGCGAGCCCGACGTGTTCACCCGCGCCCGCGACGACCACGGCAACGAATTCTTCGTCTACGACGTGGAGATCGACCTGGTGGGCGGCAAGCAGGCCGCCTACAGCATCGTCACCATGCAGCCGGTGAGCGCCTTCCGCGAGCTGGTGCACGGCTTCCGCGAGCAGTTGTACATCTGGCTCGGCGGCGCGCTGCTGCTGTTGCTCGGGCTGCTCTGGCTGGGCCTGGGCTGGGGCTTCCGCTCCATGCGCGGAATACGCGAGGAGCTGGACCAGATCGAGGCTGGCGAGCGCGAACGCCTGAGCGACGAACACCCCAGCGAGATGCTGCGCCTGACCGACTCGCTGAACCGCCTGCTGGACAGTGAGCGCAGCCAGCGCGAGCGCTACCGCAACTCCCTGGCGGACCTGGCGCACAGCCTGAAGACGCCGCTGGCGGTGCTGCAGGGGGTAAGCGAAAACCTCGCCGACGAGCCGCGCAACCGCGAGCAGGTGCAGGTGCTGCAGAGCCAGATCGAGCGCATGAGCCAGCAGATCGGCTACCAGCTGCAGCGCGCCAGCCTGCGCAAGAGCGGCCTGGTGCGCCACCGCGTGCAGCTCGGCCCGCTGCTGGACACCCTGGCCGGCGCGCTGGACAAGGTCTACCGCGACAAGCGGGTGATCCTCGAACGCGACTTCCCCGAGCACCTGAGCCTGCCGCTGGAGCAGGGCGCGCTGCTGGAACTGCTCGGCAACCTGCTGGAGAACGCCTACCGCCTGTGCCTGGCCCGCGTGCGCATCAGCGCCCGCCAGCAGGACGGCGGCTACGAACTGCGGGTGGAAGACGACGGCCCGGGCATCCCTCCGGACCAGCGCCAGCGCATCCTCCAGCGCGGCGAGCGGCTGGACACCCAGCACCCGGGGCAGGGCATAGGCACGGCGGTGGTGATGGACATCCTCGACAGCTACGGCGGCAGCCTGGCGCTGGACGACTCCGAACTGGGCGGCGCCTGCTTCCGCATCCGTTTGCCGGGGTAGGAATACCGTGTTTCCCGGCGACCTGTAGGAGCGGGCCCTGCCCGCGAAATCGCGCGCAGGGCGCGCTCCTACAGGGGAATGGTGCGGGTGGGGCAGCGTAGGAGCGGATCTCATCCGCGAATCGCGCCGGGGCGTCCGGCCATCGCGGATAAGGTCCGCTTACGGGGAGGAATACCGCGTTTCCCGGCAACCTGTAGGAGCGGGCCCTGCCCGCGAAATCGCGCGCAGGGCGCGCTCCTACATGGGAATGGCGTAGGTGGGGCCGCGTAGGAGCGGATCTTATCCGCGAATCGCGCCGGGGCATCCGGCCATCGCGGACAAGGTCCGCTCCTACGGGGGAGGAATACCGTGTTTCCCGGCAACCTGTAGGAGCGGGCCCTGCCCGCGAAATCGCGCGCAGGGCGCGCTCCTACATGGAGTGGCGTGGGTGGGGCCGCGTAGCGGATCTTATCCGCGAACCGCGCCGGGGCGTCCGGCCATCGCGGACAAGGTCCGCTACGGGGAGGAATACCGTGTTTCCCGGCAACCTGTAGGAGCGGGCCCTGCCCGCGATATCGCGCGCAGGGCGCGCTCCTACAGGGGAATGGCATGGGTGGGGCCGCGTAGGAGCGGATCTTATCCGCGAATCGCGCCGGGGCATCCGGCCATCGCGGACAAGGTCCGCTCCTACGGGGGAGGAATACCGTGTTTCCCGGCAACCTGTAGGAGCGGGCCCTGCCCGCGAAATCGCGCGCAGGGCGCGCTCCTACATGGGAATGGCGTGGGTGGGGCCGCGTAGGAGCGGATCTCATCCGCGAATCGCGCCGGGACGGCCGGCTATCGCGGACAAGGTCCGCTCCTACGGGGGGAGGAGTACCGTGTTTCCCGGCAACCTGTAGGAGCGGGCCCTGCCCGCGAAATCGCGCGCAGGGCCCGCTCCTACAGGGGAATGGCGTGAATGGGGCAGCGTAGCGGATCTCATCCGCGAATCGCGCCTGGACCTCCGGCTATCGCGGACAAGGTCCGCTACGGAGGTAGGAAAAACGCTGTCGTAGGATGGCGTTGAGCGCAGCGATACCCATCGCCCGCAAAGCCCGTCACTCCCCCTGCCGCGCCCGGTACGCCCCCGGCGTCAGCCCGGTCCATTTCTTGAACGCGCGGTGGAACGCCGAGGGCTCGGAGAAGCCGAGCTGGTCGGCGATGTCCTGGATCGACAGTTCGTCGCGGCCCAGGTGGTAGATGGCCAGGTCGCGGCGCAGCTGGTCCTTGAGTTCCTGGAAGTTCGGGCCTTCCTCGCGCAGGTGGCGGCGCAGCGTCTGCGGGCTCATGTGCAACTGCTGCGCCACGCTTTCCAGGTCCGGCCAGCGCCGGCAGTCGCGGCCGAGCAGGCGGCGGATCTGGCTGGTCAGGCTGTCGCCGCCGTCCGGGCGAGCCAGCAGGTCGGCCGGGGAGTCCTTGAGGAAGTGCTTGAGGCTGCGCTCGTCCTGCAGCAGCGGCATGTCCAGGTAGCGCGCGTGGAAGCTCAGCCCGGTGCTGTCGGCGGCGAAGCGCCGCGGGCAGGGGAACAGCAGGTCGTACTCGGCGGCGTGGGCCGGCTCGGGATAGGCGAAGCGGGCTTCGTCCAGGCGGATGCGCTGGCCGATCAGCCAACTGCCCAGGCGGTGCCAGATCACCAGCAGGCTCTCGGTGAGGAAGTGTTCCGGGTCCTGCAGCGCGCTGTGGTCGATGACCAGTTCGGCGCGCTCGCCGTCGCGGCGCAGCTCGATGCGCGGCGCGGCGGGGAACAGGTCGTAGAAGAGCGCGCCGCGGCCCAGGGCCTTCTCCAGGGTGCGGCACTGGATGATGGCGTGACACATCATGGCGAAGGTGCCGCGCTTGCTGCGCACCTCGCCGAAGCCCATGTACTCGTCGTCGAGGTCTTCCCAGACTAGTTGGATCAGCCGGCCGAACTGCTCGGGCGAGACCCGCGCCCGCGGCTCTTCGAGCAAGGCCGGCTGAATGCCGGCGGCGCGCAGCAGGGGCAGGGGGTCGTGGCCCTGCTGGCGGGCGCCGCGCAGGGCGGCGCGGACGAAATGGCTGGCGATGGTGCGTTCACGCATGGGTTTTCCTTGTTCTGCTGCGTGTGTGCCGGGCGCCGGTTCGCGGCGGCCGTGGGGCAAATCTAAGGCACCCGGGGCCCTGGCGGATACCCGCCAAGTGGCGGGAAACCCGCCGCTGGCTTGGCGGGTTTCCGCCATCGATCAGCCCGCATGTTGCTTTAGTGGTTTATTAAGTTGTTGAAATTAAAGTGAAAATTAAAGGATGGCGATTTGGCACAGGGCTTGCCAATAGGGTTCAAGGCCTGCCGACGGGCAGGACGAAAACAAATTCTCCCACTGAAGGGAGATAACGCTTCGGGCAACGCGCCGCCGCCAGGAAGGCGGGCCGCCAGCTCAAGAGGACCCTGCCGCAATGACCAAGCAACCCTTCTACAAGAGCCTGTACGTGCAGGTGCTGATCGCCATCGCCATCGGCATCGCCCTGGGCCACTACTATCCGCAGACCGCCGTGCTGATGAAGCCCCTGGGCGACGGCTTCGTCAAACTGATCAAGATGGCCATCGCGCCGATCATCTTCTGCACTGTGGTCACCGGCATCGCCGGCATGCAGAGCATGAAGGCTGTAGGCAAGACCGGCGGCATGGCCCTGCTGTACTTCGAGATCGTCTCGACCATCGCGCTGATCATCGGCCTGGTGGTGGTCAACGTGGTCCAGCCCGGCGCCGGCATGCACGTCGACCCGGCCAGCCTGGACACCAGCAAGATCGCCGCCTACGCGGCCGCCGGCGCGAAGCAGAGCACCGTCGACTTCCTGATGAACATCATCCCCAACACCGTAGTCGGCGCCTTCGCCAACGGTGACATCCTGCAGGTGCTGTTCTTCTCCGTGCTGTTCGGCTACGCGCTGCACCGCCTGGGCAGCTACGGCCAGCCGATCTTCCAGTTCATCGAGCGCTTCACCCAGGTGATGTTCAACATCATCAACGTGATCATGAAGGTTGCTCCCATCGGTGCCTTCGGCGCCATGGCCTTCACCATCGGCGCCTACGGCGTGGGCTCGCTGGTGCAGCTGGGCCAGCTGATGGCCTGCTTCTACATCACCTGCCTGCTGTTCGTGCTCATCGTCCTGGGCGGCATCGCCCGCGCCCACGGCTTCAACATCCTGAAGTTCATCAAGTACATCCGCGAGGAACTGCTGATCGTCCTCGGCACCTCGTCCTCGGAATCGGCGCTGCCGCGCATGATCGCCAAGATGGAGAAGCTGGGCTGCGACAAGAGCGTGGTCGGCCTGGTGATCCCCACCGGCTACTCGTTCAACCTCGACGGCACCTCGATCTACCTGACCATGGCCGCGGTATTCATCGCCCAGGCCACCGACACCCCGATGGACATCACCCACCAGCTGACCCTGCTGCTGGTGCTGCTGATCGCCTCCAAGGGCGCGGCGGGCGTCACCGGTTCGGGCTTCATCGTCCTGGCCGCCACCCTGTCCGCCGTGGGTCACCTGCCGGTCGCCGGCCTGGCGCTGATCCTCGGCATCGACCGCTTCATGTCCGAGGCCCGCGCGCTGACCAACCTGGTGGGCAACGGCGTGGCCACCGTGGTGGTTGCCAAGTGGTGCAAGCAGCTGGACTCCGCGCAACTGGACCGCGAACTGGCCGCCGGCCCGTCGGCGCTGGAAGCCAAGGAGGCCCAGGCCGCCTGATACCTCCCGGTTCTCCGGTTGGGCGCGGCGACGTGAAGCGCCGCGCCTCCTTCAAGCCCGCCCCGCAGCGGGCTTTTTTATGGGCGGGGGGGATTGTAGGAGCGAGGGGGACGCCTAGTTCTTGCTCGCGAACGAGGTTTACCGGTGGCTGTCGTGTTTCAGGTTGACTCCGTCCCCTCTCCCCAACCCTCTCCCTGAAGGGAGAGGGAGCTGTCCGTGCCGAGAAAGGATTTGGTGTCGGCCGGCAACTCTGGAGCTGCCGGCTGACTCTGGAAAGCCCAACTGCTCCGAACGGCCCCTCTTCCTTCAGGGAGAGGGAAAGGAGTCACCCCAAAGTCTCTGGGCTCCCGCGTTCGCGGGAATGACGGGGTGGAAGGATGGTGCCTGACTTGCAGCCCGCTCAGGACAGCCCCCTCTCCCTTCAGGGAGAGGGTTGGGGAGAGGGTGCTCTAATTACCCAGCACTGCAGCCACCGGCAAACCCCGTTCGCGAGCAAGCTCGCTCCTACGAAGGCAGCCAGCGGCACAAGCTCAAAGAATGATCTTGTCCTTGAGCTTCTCCACCGCCTGCTGCAGCGCCTGGATCACCCGGTCCTTGTCGAAGTTCTGCACGTTGTTGGTGTCCAGGTACATGGAGAACCCCGGCAACTCGTGCTCGATGAAGCTGGGGTTGGCGCCCAGGTCGCGGCGGAAGTCCACCGCCTGGTAGATCTGCACCGGCTTGCTGAAGCCCTTGACGCTGATCTGGCCCTTGTCGCGGCACATGATCACGTCCTTCACCAGCGAGTAGGTCTCGTGGCTGAGGAGGATCTCGCCGGCCTCGGCGGCGCTTTCCAGGCGGCTGGCGAGGTTCACCTCGCGGCCGATGATGGTGTAGTCCATGCGCGTTTCGGCGCCGAAGTTGCCCACCGTGCAGTAGCCGGTGTTGATGCCCATGCGCACCTCCAGCGGCTTGGTGATGCCCTGGGCGCGCCACTGCTGGCGCATCACCTTCATGTGCTTGCGCATGGCCACGGCCATGGACACCGCGGCCACGGCGTCCTTCTTCGCGCCCTGGGTGGTGGGGTCGCCGAAGAACACCATCACGCAGTCGCCGACGAACTTGTCGATGGTGCCGCCGTACTTGAGGGCGATCTTCGACATTTCGTTGAGGTAGTTGTTGAGCATGTCGGTCAGGGTTTCGGCCTCCAGCTCCTCGGACAGCTCGGTGAAGCCCTTGATGTCGGAGAAGAACACCGTGAGCTTCTTGCGCTGGGTTTCCAGGCGCACGCTGCGCTTGCCGCTGAAGATGGATTCCCAGACCTGCGGCGACAGGTACTTGGCCAGGTTGTGCGCCAGCCGCGCGGCCTTTTCCTGCTCGCGGGCGATCTCGCCGCGCACCTGGGCCAGGCGCAGGCCCTGTTGGTGGGTGAAGTAGGCGGTGACGCAGATGTAGAAGGCGCAGAACAGCACGCTGACCAGGTTCACCAGCAGCGGCGCGTTGCCCTTGAAGCCCGGGCCGGCCAGCGCGCCGGTGAGCACCGCGGCGCTCAGCGCCATCAGCAGGGCCAGGCCGAGGGTGCGCAGGCCGCCGACGACCAGCGAGGAGAAGGCCAGGATCAGCACCAGCATCAGCGCCGGCACCACCGAGAAGCCCAGCAGCGCGGCGCCGGCGCCGGTGTGCAGGGCGTCCAGGGCCTGCAGGACCAGGCGCGTCTGCTGCGGGTGGCTGTGCTTGTAGCGGCGGCTCAGGTTCTGCGCCAGGTGCGGGTAGAGCAGGGCGTAGGGGACCATCCAGAGCGCGTCGTAGCCGAAGTACTGGCTGAAGGTGCCGGCGCTGACGGTGGCGGCCACGGCGAGGTAGGCCAGGACGCGCGAATGGTACTCGCGCAGAGGGGCGGCGCCAGGTCGGGACGGCGTTTCGGAACGGTTGGGCTTCATGCGCTCGGATTATCCCTGATCGGTGATGGCGCATTCTGACGTGCGCCTTCCACAAGTACGACCTGGGGATCTTAACCAAGCGCCCATCCGCCGGCCAGTGACGATTCATCGCCCCGGCCGGCGGCCGGTTTCAGTCGGCGTCCCGCGCCATGTAGATGGACTGCCGCGGCTTGGCGAAGACGCGCCGCAGCATCGGCTCGAAGAACGCCAGCGGCAGCGTCTCGCCCTCGGGGTCGAAGGCCGCGGCGTCGTAGCGCGCGCAGAACTCGATGGTCTGCTCGAACTGCGGGTGGTCCTTGAACTGCTCGCGCAGGTGGCGGTCCAGGCCCAGGTGGTGGAAGAAGTAGTAGCCCTGGAAGATCGCGTGCTTCTCGATCATCCAGAGGTTCTCCGGGCTGACGAAGGGCTTGAGGATGGCGGCGGCGATGTCGGCGTGGTTGTAGGAACCGAGGGTGTCGCCGATGTCGTGGAGCAGGGCGCAGACCACGTATTCCTCGTCGCGGCCGTCGCGGTGGGCCAGGGTGGCGGTCTGCAGCGAGTGGCTCAGGCGGTCCACCGGGAAGCCGCCGAAGTCGCCGTCGAGCAGGCGCAGGTGGGTGAGGATGCGGTCGGGCAACTGGGTGGCGTAGGCGGCGAAATCCTGGGCGATGATCGACCAGTCCTCGACGCTGCCGTCTTCCATGTGGGTGAACTTGGCGCGGGCATTCATCGGGCTGTCCTCTTGTGATTGTCGTTTGGACGGCCTTCAGTCTAGGGGCCCGGCCGGGGCCGGCCAGTGGCCGCGGCGGTCAGGCTGCTGTCTCTCCGGACACTCTCATTCAGCCAGCGAAATCCGCCGCGTGGGCCCATTCGCCAGGGCGATGGAGCCTGCCTCAGGGGTTCTCCGGGTCGTGCCCGAGGGACTGCAGGAACAGCGAGAACAGCTCCGGCTGCGAGGAGATGTCCAGCTTGGCGTAGAGGTGCCGGCGGTGCACCTTGATGGTCTCCGGGGAGATGGCCAGGCGCTCGGCCATGGCCTTGGAGGAGTAGCCGCGCAGGATCAGCCGGGCGATTTCCAGCTCGCGCTCGGAGAGCACCCCGGCGCCGAAGTGGCTGAGGGCGTCGCGCACCTGGGTGGCCACGCCCTCCGGGTTTGCCGGCAGCAGGCGCTGGCTGCGTTGCTGCCAGTGCTGCTGCATCAGCGCCAGCACCCAGGGGCAGAGCATCGCCAGCAGGCCGCACTGTGCGGCGTCGAACGGCTTGCGCATGCCCAGGGACAGCGACAGCGCGCCCTGGCCGGGCAACTGCAGGATGAACTGCACCTCGTCTTCCAGCACGTTGTCGTGGAAGTAGTTGAGGAAGTATTCGCTCTGGCGGAACTGGTCCGGGGCGACTTCCTCCAGGCGGTACAGGCCGCTGGGCAGGCCTTCGCGGCAGGCCTGGTAGAAGGGGTCGAGCTGGTACAGGCCGCTGAGGTAGGCGGGCATGGCCGCCGAGACGGCCTGTGGATCGGCGTCGTATTCCTCCAGCGCCACCGGGGTGGCGTTGGCGGGGTAGAAGGCCGCCAGGGCGTTGTCGAACGGCAGCCACTGGTGCAGCAGCAGGATCAGCTGCTTCCAGAAGCGCGGCTGGCCGATCTGCTCGATGGCGCGGCCGAGGTTGGCGTGCATGCCGACTTCGCGAAACAGGTTGTGCATCCCCGGGGCTCCGGCGCGAAAGGTCACCCGGTTTCCTCTTTTTCAGGCCCCGCCGTCAAGGGGCGTAACCCCAAATGGTGATTGGCCGCCAGGGCCCGGCCGCCCAGACTGCGGGCCATGCAGCGCCCCGCGCAGAGGGCGCCACAAGGGTTTTCGTTCCTGCCTCAACCGCCAATAACAATTCGAGGAAAACGACATGAGCTCTCCCGCAGCGCCGGACGGCGCGCTCAAGCCCAGCCTGGGCGTGTTCGACGTGGTCGCCATCACCGTCTCGGCGGTCACCCCCGCCAGCAGCGTATTCGTCATCGCGCCCTTCGCCATCCAGCAGGCCGGCAGCGGCGCCTTCCTGGCCTTCGTCATGGCCGCGGCGCTGGCGCTGATGTTCGCCTGGTGCTACGCCGAGCTGGGCCGCGCGCACAGCTCGGCCGGCGGCGAGTACGTCTACGCCAAGCGGGTGTTCGGCGGCATGGCCGGCTACGCCACCTTCCTCGCCGTGCTGGTCTCGCTGCTGTTCATCCCGCCGGTGCTGGCCACGGGGGCGGCCACCTACCTCAACGGCGCGCTGGGCACGCAGTTCGACACCCAGACCGTGGCCCTGGTCATAGTCGCCGCCAGCTACGTGCTGGGCATCCTCAACATCCGCGTCAACGCCTGGGTCACCGGGGTGTTCCTGCTCTGCGAAGTGGCCGCGCTGCTGGTGATAGTGGTGCTCGGCTTTGGCCACGCCAGCCAGCCGCTGAGCGTGCTGCTGCAGCCGCAGACGCTGAACGGCGGCGTGCTGGCGGCGGCGCCCTGGGCGCTGGTGATAGGCGCGGTGGGCACCGCGGTGTTCTCCTACAACGGCTTCGGCGGCGCCGTGCTGCTGGCCGAGGACATGAAGGACGGCGGCCGCAGCGTGCACCGCGCGGTGCTCTGGTCGCTGGTGCTGGTGGTGGTGATCGAACTGGTGCCGCTGACCGCGCTGCTGATCGGCGCGCCCTCGCTCAAGGACATGCTCACCAGCCCCGACCCCATCGGCTACCTGCTCACCACCCACGGCAACGCCACGCTGTCGCGGCTGGTCAGCGCCGGCATCTTCCTTTCGGTGTTCAACGCCATAGTCGCCATCGTCATCCAGGTCGGCCGGGTGATCTTCAGCAGCGGCCGCGACGCCCTCTGGACACCGACGCTGAATCGCGCCTTCACCCGCATCCACCCGCGCTGGGAGTCGCCCTGGCTGGCCACGCTGTTCCTCGGCGTGCCCTCGGCGGCGCTGAGCTTCAGCTCCAACCTGGAGGAACTGACTTCCTTCACTGTGCTGCTGCTGGTGCTGATCTACCTGGTGGTGGCCCTGTGCGCGCTGTTCAGCCGCGTGCTGCGCCGCGACCGCGAGCACCCCTACCGCATGCCGCTGTGGCCGCTGCCGGCGCTGCTGGCGGTGGTCGGCGCCGGCTACCTGCTGCTCAACCTGTTGCTGGAAGCCTCGGCGCGGGATGTGATGACCATTATCGGGATACTGGCCGTGTCGGTGATTCTCTACGGCACCTACGGCAAGTTGAGCCCGGCTTTCCAGAAACTCTGAAGACCACAGGAGTCCCCATGCGCGCTCGTCAACTCGGCATCACCCTGGGCCTGGGCACGCCCGGCGCATTCAATGCCATCACCGATGTCCCCGGCGTCCGCGTCGGCCACAGCACGCTGATCGCCGAGCGCGATGGCAGGCAGGTGTGCACCGGCGTCAGCGTGGTCCAGCCCCGCGCCGGCGAGGCCCGCCTGCAACCCTGCTTCGCCGGCGTCCACGTGCTCAACGGCAACGGCGATGCCACGGGCCTGGAGTGGATCCGCGAGGCCGGCCTGCTGACCACGCCCATCGCCATCACCAACACCCACAGCGTCGGCGTGGTGCGCGACGCCCTGGTGGCCGCCGAGCGCGATGCCCTGGCCGACCCGGCGGTGTACTGGTGCATGCCGGTGGTGATGGAGACCTACGACGGCCTGCTCAACGATATCTGGGGCCAGCACGTCGGCCCCGAGCAGGTGCGCCAGGCCCTGGCCGGCGCCGAGTCCGGGCCTGTGACCGAAGGCCCGGTGGGCGGCGGCACCGGGATGATCTGCCACGAGTTCAAGGGCGGCATCGGCAGCGCCTCGCGCAAGCTGCCGGCGGAGCAGGGCGGCTGGATGGTGGGTGTGCTGGTCCAGGCCAACCACGGCCAGCGCCGCGAACTGCGCGTCGACGGCTACCCGGTGGGCCGGGTGCTGGGCGACATTCCCTCGCCCTTCGCGGAAAAGGGCGAGCCGGGCATGGGCTCGATCGTAGTCATCATCGCCACCGACGCGCCGCTGCTGCCGCACCAGTGCCAGCGCCTGGCGCAGCGTGCCTCCATTGGCATCGCCCGCACCGGCGGCGGCACCGAGGATAGCAGCGGCGACATCTTCCTGGCCTTCGCCACCGGCAACCGGGACCTGCCGCCGGCCGACTACGGGCGCAAGGGCCTGCCGCAGAGCACGCCGCTGCAGATGCTCAACAACGAGCATATCTCGCCGCTGTTCGCCGCGGCGGCGGAGGCGGTGGAGGAAGCCATCGTCAACGCCATCCTGGCCGGCCGCGAGATGAGCACGGCGGACGGCACGCTGGTGCCGGCATTGGGCGGGGAGCGCCTGCTGGAGGCGTTGCGCGAGGTGGGGTGGCGGCCGCGTTGAGGAGGCGGGGCTCCGTCCGCGATTCATGCGCAGGGCGCGATGACATCGGCGCGCGGGCTTTCCCCTCACCCCAGCCCTCTCCCGGAGGGAGAGGGGGCTGGTCCGTGCCGAGAGGCGGCCTGGTTTCAGCCGGCAATCCCTGTGCTGGCCGGCTAACGCCGAAATACCAACGCACTCCGAACGGTCCCCTCTCCCTCCGGGAGAGGGTTAGGGTGAGGGGGCCGCAGGCCTGCCCAGGCCGAGAGGCACGGCATTTCCCCTGCCCGCGAGTCGCGCGCAGGGCGCGCTCCTACAGGGGAATGGAGCGGTGGGGCAGCGTAGGAGCGGATCTTATCCGCGAATCGCGCCGGGACGTCCGGCCATCGCGGACAAGGTCCCACGGTTCCAGGAAGCACGGCTTTTCGTAGGATGGTGTTGAGCGAAGCGATACCCATCACCACGGCAGCATGGGTATCGCAAGCTCAACCCATCCTACGAAGAGCGCCTCGGCGCAGCTGGCGCCATCAGTTACCGCTGTAGATCTGGTCGAACACCCCACCATCGGCGAAGTGGGTCTTCTGCACCGTGCGCCAGTCGCCGAAGGTCTTCTCCACCGAGAAGAAGTCCACTTTCGGGAAGCGGTCGGCGTACTTGGCCAGGATCGCCGGGTTGCGTGGGCGCAGGTAGTTGTCGGCGGCGATGGTCTGGCCCTCGTCGGACCACAGGTACTTCAGGTAGGCCTCGGCCTGTTCGCGGGTGCCCTTCTTCTCGACCACCTTGTCGACCACCGCCACCGGCGGCTCGGCCTCGGCGGAAACGCTCGGGTAGACCACCTCGAAGCCGCCGCGGCCGAATTCGCGGGCGATCATCTCGGCCTCGTTCTCGAAGGTCACCAGCACGTCGCCGATCTGGTTCTGCATGAAGGTGGTGGTCGCCGCGCGGCCGCCGGTGTCCAGCACCGGTACGTGCTTGAACAACTGGCCGACGAATTCCTTGGCCTTGGCTTCATCGCCGCCGTGCTTGAGCGAGTAGCCCCAGGCGGAAAGGTAGGTGTAGCGGCCGTTGCCCGAGGTCTTCGGGTTGGGCACCACCACCTGCACGCCGTCCTTGAGCAGGTCCGGCCAGTCGTGCAGGCCCTTGGGGTTGCCCTTGCGCACGATGAACACGGTGGCCGAGGTGAAGGGCGCGCTGTTGTTCGGCAGGCGGGTGGCCCAGTCCTTCGGCACCAGGCCGCCGTTGTCGGCCAGGGCGTCGATGTCGGTGGCCTGGTTCATGGTGATGACGTCGGCTGGCAGGCCGTCGATCACCGAGCGCGCCTGCTTGCTGGAGCCGCCGTGGGACATCTGGATGGTGATCTTCTCGCCTTTCTCCGCTTCCCAGTGCTTCTGGAAGGCGGGGTTGTACTCCTTGTAGAAGTCGCGCATCACGTCGTAGGAGACGTTGAGCAGCGGCGGCGCGGCCTGGGCGGCGCCGGCCAGGGCCATTCCGGCGGCCAGCAGGGAGGCGGCGAAGAGTCGTTTCACGGGCGGTTCCTTCTCGGCAGTGTTGGATCGCCCGATTATGCCCATGGGTTATATGCCGCTTAAATACCCAAAGGCTATTTGCTTATGCAGGGACGCGCCCCGCGGGGCGCGTCGCCTGGTTCAGCGCTTCTCGCCCAGGCCCGCCTCGCCGGCTGCCGGCTCCTCGGCCAGGCAGGCCGCGGCGGTGAAGATCACGTCGGTGGAGGAGTTCAGCGCGGTTTCCGCCGAGTCCTGCAGGATGCTGATGACGAAGCCCACCGCCACCACCTGCATGGCCACCTCGCCGGAGATGCCGAACAGCCCGCAGGCCAGCGGGATCATCAGCAGCGAGCCGCCGGCCACGCCGGAGGCGCCGCAGGCGCACACCGCCGAGACCACGCACAGCAGCAGGGCGCTGGGCAGGTCGATGGCGATGCCCAGGGTGTGGGCCGCGGCCAGGCTCAGCACGCTGATGGTCACGGCGGCGCCGGCCATGTTGATGGTGGCGCCCAGCGGGATCGACACCGAGTAGGTGTCCTCGTGCAGGCCCAGGCGTTCGCACAGCTGCAGGTTGACCGGGATGTTGGCCGCCGAGCTACGGGTGAAGAAGGCGGTCACGCCGCTCTCGCGCAGGCAGGTGAAGACCAGCGGGTAGGGGTTGCGGCGCAGCTTCCAGAACACGATCGCCGGGTTCACCACCAGCGCCACGAAGAGCATGCAGCCCAGCAGCACGGCGAGCAGCTGCAGGTAGCCGAGCAGGGCATCGAGGCCGGATTCGGCGAAGGTGCTGGCCACCAGGCCGAAGATGCCCAGCGGGGCGAAGGCGATCACCACGCGGACGATCAGCGTCACCCCGCCGGCCAGGTCGTCGAGCAGGTCGCGGGTGCTCTGCCGGGCATGGCGCAGGGCCAGGCCGAGGCCCACGGCCCAGGCCAGGATGCCGATGAAGTTGGCCTCCAGCAGCGCCTTCACCGGGTTGCTGGCGACGCTGAACAGCAGGCCATTGAGCACGTCGCCGATGCCGCCGGGCGGAGCGTTGCCGCTGGCCGGGGCGTCGAGCACCAGGGTCGAGGGGAAGGCGAAGCTGGCCGCCACCGCCACCACCGCGGCGGCGAAGGTGCCCAGCAGGTACAGCGCCAGGATCGGGCGGATGTGGGTGCGCTGCCCGGCCTTGTGGTTGGCGATGGAGGCGCAGACCAGCACCAGGACCAGCACCGGCGCCACGGCCTTGAGCGCCGCGATGAACAGTTTGCCGAGCAGGCCGACGGCCAGGGCGGCGTCGGGCGCGACCAGCGCCAGGGCGATGCCGGCCAGCATGCCGACGAAGATGCGCATCACCAGGCTGCTGCGCTGGATGCGTTGGAACAGGGTGGGGGAGGGAAGTGTCATGACCTTACCGCTGCTTGCAAATGGAAACGCGAACCCGGCGGGCCGCGGAAGGGCGCGGATTATGCCGTCACGGGCGGGAAAATGCGCGGCGGTCGTCGGAAACCACGCCCACGCCACATCAGCATGGCGGCGTGGAGACGGGCCGGCCTTGACCTGTGCCGGCCCGAATGGGATTGCCATGTGACATGGCGTCACGGTTGGCGCTCGGCGCAATCCGCCTCAGCTACCGGCCAGCGGTGCGCGGCGCGAGGCCGGGCGCAGCAGGCGTTCGCCCAGCAGTACCAGCAGGCAGGCGAAGATGAAGGGCGCGGTCATGAAGGGGATGCCCAGGGCGACCATGGCCTGTTGCAGGATGAGCGCCAGCACGGCGCCGGCCAGCGGGGCGAAGGGGCCGGGGCCGCGCAGGGCCAGGGCGAGGGCGGCCAGGGCGCTGTTCATGCCGAGCAGGCCGCTGTGCACGTCGCCCTGGGGAATGCCGGCGAACACCGCCACCGGCAGCACCATCACCGCGCCGAACAGCGCCCAGGTGGCGGCGCGCGGGGCGCCCAGCAGCAGGCCGAGGAAGATCAGCGCGCCGGCCAGCGGGGTGTCGAGGAATATCACCTGGCCGAGGGCCCGTGCGCTGGCTTCGAGCAGCGCCGGCAGCGGCAGCTCGACCAGCCCGGCCAGGGGCGTGGCGGCCGGTAGCGACAGCAGCGTGCCCAGTGCCGGCAGTGTCCAGCCGAGCAGGACGAAGGCCAGGGTGTAGGGCGGCAGGCCGTGGCGCCGGCGCGAGGCGCGCAGCAGCAGGCGCTGCAGCAACACGCTGGCGAGGCTGGCGAACAGCGCGAGCGCCACCAGCATGGGCGACCAGGCGAACTTCAGCGGCAGCAGCAGGCCGATCAGCACGGCGTTGTAGCCGTACAGGCCGGCGTCTGTGTCGCCCTGGCGGCAGCGCAGCAGGTGGGCGAAGGCCGGGCCGGCGGTGGCGCCGAGCAGGGCGCCGGGGAGCAGGTCGGGGGCGCAGGCGCCGATCAGGGCCAGGCAGAGCAGGCCGAACAGCGGCGAGGATTGCAGGAACACCTGGCTGAAGCCGCGCAGCCAGAGGGTCAGTAACGGTAGTGGGCGCATCGAGGGTCTGGGCAGTTGAAGGGGATGTCCGGGGCTTCTCCGGTTCCGCGTCGGCGGCCGTGCCTTCCATCGGGGGAGGGCATCGCGGGAAGCTCCGTGGGCTGTGTCAGTGGGCGCATTCTGCCATGGCACCATTTTGGGGCGTGAATAAAAAAGAGGCCGGTCCCCGGGATCGCCGGAGGGTGGCCTCGAATGTCCATAGCCTGCGTGGGAGGGTGCGAGGGTGGCTATGGCCGACAGAACTGCTGGCCGTTCAAGGCCAATCCCGGACGGACGGGGTCGCGGCCCCGTTTTCCCGGCCCCGTCCGTCCGGGAGTGACGCGGTGTGGAACCCGGCTTTGGCAGGGTTCCGGAACTCTGTTTTTTCTCTCCAGGCTTTTTCCTGAAGAGGGGGAGGGGCCAGGCCTGGCTCCGGTGTTGGCGGTGGGCCTGGTTCCCTCACCCTAGCCCTCTCCCAGAGGGAGAGGGGACTTGTGTGGCAGAAGGCGGGGCGCCGAAGTTACCGGTGGCCTGGTTCCCTCACCCTGGCCCTCTCCCAGAGGGAGAGGGGACTTGTGCGGCAGAAGGTGGGGCGCCGGAGTTACCGGTGGCCTGGTTCCCTCACCCTAACCCTCTCCCAGGGGGAGAGGGGACTTGTGTGGCAGAAGGCAGAACACCGGCATTACCGGCGGCGCCGAACTGCTCCCTCTCCCTCTGGGAGAGGGTTGGGGTGAGGGGCTCTTCAGGCCGACAACGCCGGCGCCACCGTCTCGATCCTCAACATATTGGTACTCCCCGGCTGCCCGAACGGCAGCCCCGCCGTCACCACCACGGTATCGCCGCGCTGGGCCATGCGTTGGGCCAGGGCGATCTCCAGGGCGGTGGCGCAGATCTCGTCGACGTGAGCAAGCTGCTCGTTGACCACCGAGTACACGCCCCAGGCCACGCTCAGCCGGCGTGCCGCCTTGAGGTTGGGCGTCAGGCTGAGGATCGGCGCCTTCGGCCGTTCCCGCGAGGCGCGCAGGGTGGAGCTGCCGGACTCGGTGTAGTTGACCAGCACCGCCACCGGCAGGATGCGGCTGATGCGGCGGATGGCGCAGCTGATGGCGTCGGACACGGTGGCGTCCGGCTCCGGGCGGTTCAGTTCCAGTTGGCCCTGGTAGTCCGGCTCGGCTTCCACCTGGCGGATGATCTTGGCCATCATTTCCACCGCTTCCACCGGGTACTGGCCGGAGGCGGTCTCGGCGCTGAGCATCACGCAGTCGGCGCCCTCGCTGACCGCGGTGGCCACGTCGGTCACTTCGGCGCGCGTCGGCGCCGGGGAGAAGCGCATGGATTCGAGCATCTGCGTGGCCACCACCACCGGCCGGCCAAGCTGGCGGCAGACCTGGATGATGCGCTTCTGGATGCCCGGCACGTTCTGCGCCGGCACTTCCACGCCGAGGTCGCCGCGGGCCACCATGATGGCGTCGGCCAGGCGGGCGATCTCTTCGATGCACTGCACCGCCGAGGGCTTCTCGATCTTGGCCATGATGAAGGCCTTGTCGCCGATCAGCGCGCGGGCTTCCTCTATATCCTCGGGGCGCTGCACGAAGGACAGCGCCACCCAGTCCACGCCCAGCTCCAGGCCGAATGCCAGGTCGCGGCGGTCCTTGGCGGTCAGCGGGCTGAGCTTGAGCACCGCCTCGGGCACGTTGACGCCCTTGCGGTCGGACAGCTCGCCGCTGTTGAGCACGCGGGTCTCGATGGCGTCGCCGTGGTTGTTCAGCACCTGCAGGCGGATGCGGCCGTCGTCCAGCAGCAGGCTCATGCCCGGCTCCAGGGCCTGGATGATCTCCGGGTGCGGCAGGGTCACGCGGCGTTCGTCGCCGGGGGCGTCCATCAGGTCGAGGGTGAAGCTCTGGCCCTTGTGCAGCATCACCGCGCCGTTCTCGAAGCGGCCGACGCGCAGCTTCGGCCCCTGCAGGTCCATGAGGATGCCGATGGGCGTGCCCAGCTCGGCCTCCACCTCGCGCACCCACTGGTAGCGCTGGGAGTGGTCGGCGTATTCGCCGTGGCTGAAGTTCAGGCGGAACAGGTTGGCGCCGGCGTCCACCAGGGCGCGGATGTCCTCGCGGCCCTTGATGGCCGGGCCGAGGGTGGCGAGGATCTTGACCTTCTTGTCGCTGTTCATTGCTCGTCACTCTCGAGGATCAGGATGGCGCGGAAGTCGTTGACGTTGGTGCGGGTCGGCCCGGTGACCACCAGGTCGTCCAGCTCGGCGAAGAAGCCGTAGCCGTTGTTGTCGTCCAGTTCGTGCAGCGGGTTCAGCCCGGCGGCCAGGGCGCGCTGGTAGCTGCACGGGCTCATCAGGGCGCCGGCGTTGTTCTCCATGCCGTCGATGCCGTCGGTGTCGCCGGCCAGCGCCCAGATGCCCGGCTCGCCCTTGAGCGCGGCGGTGAGGCTGAGCAGGAACTCGGCGTTGCGCCCGCCGCGGCCCTTGCCGCGCACGCTGACGGTGGTCTCGCCGCCGGAGAGCACCAGGCAGGGCGCGGCCAGCGGCTGGCCGTGCTTGCGCACCTGGCGGGCGATGCCGGCGTGGACCTTGGCCACGTCGCGGGACTCGCCTTCCAGGTCGCCGAGGATCAGCACTTCCAGGCCGGCGGCGCGGGCCTTGGCGGCGGCCGCGTCGAGGGCCTGCTGCGGCGTGGCGATGAGGGTGAAGTAGCTGCGCGACAGGCTGTCGTCGCCGGGCTTGACGGTCTCCGAGCGCGGGTCTTCCAGCCAGGCGCGGATGTGCGCCGGGGTGTCGATGCCGTAGCGCTTGAGGATGGCCAGGGCGTCGGCGGAAGTGGTCGGGTCGCCCACGGTGGGGCCGGAGGCGATCACCGTGGCCTCGTCGCCGGGCACGTCGGAAATCGCGTAGGTGTACACGCTGGCCGGCCAGCAGGCGCGGGCTAGGCGGCCGCCCTTGATGGCCGAGAGGTGCTTGCGCACGCAGTTCATTTCGTCGATGGCGGCGCCGGACTTGAGCAGCGCCTTGTTCAGTGCGCGCTTGTCGTCGAGGCTGATGCCTTCGGCGGGCAGGGCGAGCAGCGCCGAGCCGCCGCCGGAGAGCAGGAAGATCACCCGGTCGTCTTCGCTGAGGTCGCTGACCAGCTCCAGCACGCGGCGGGCCACGCGCTCGCCGGCGTCGTCCGGCACCGGGTGCGCGGCTTCCACCACTTCGATGCGTTGGCAATTGGCGCCGTAGCCGTAGGGGGCGACCACCAGGCCGTCCACCTGCTCGTCCTTCCAGTGCGCCTCGACCACCTCGGCCATGGCCCCGGCGGCCTTGCCGGCGCCGATGACGATGGTGCGCCCGCCATGCACCCGCGGCAGGTGGCGGGCCAGCGTCTGCGCCGGGTGGGCGGCGGCGATGGCGGTGTCGAACAGCTCGCGCAGCAGGGCGCGTGGGTCGAGGCTCATCTGGGGCTCCTCAGGTTCTTGTCGTTGTTCTTTATTTCGGTATTGCGCAGGCGCCTGGGGGCAAGCGCCTGGGCAATGCCTTCGATACGCCCGGCCGGCGAAGCCGTGTTCACGCCGGCCGGGGTTCGAAGCCTTGCCTCGCCGCGTCACTCCCATAACGCAGCGGGGCTTTTCGTAGGATGGGTTGAGCTTGCGAAACCCATGCTGCATCGGCTGATGGGTATCGCTGCGCTCAACGCCATCCTACGGTCCGCTTCCTCAGTCCTTGCGGATCGAGAAGTTGGCCATGTGCTCCAGGCCCTTGATCAGCCCGGAGTGGTCCCAGTTGCTGCCGCCCAGGGCCGCGCAGGTGCTGAACACCTGTTGGGCGTTGGCGGTGTTGGGCAGGTTCAGGCCCAGTTCGCGGGCGCCGGCCAGGGCCAGGTTGAGGTCCTTCTGGTGCAGGCTGATGCGGAAGCCCGGGTCGAAGGTGCCCTTGACCATGCGCTCGCCGTGTACTTCGAGGATGCGCGAGGAGGCGAAGCCGCCCATCAGCGCCTCGCGCACCTTGGCCGGGTCGGCGCCGTTGCGCGCGGCGAACAGCAGGGCCTCGGCCACCGCCTGGATGTTCAGCGCGACTATGATCTGGTTGGCCACCTTGGCGGTCTGGCCGTCGCCGTTGCCGCCGACGCGGGTGATGTTCTTGCCCATGGCCTGGAACAGCGGCAGGGCGCGCTCGAAGGTATTCGGGCAGCCGCCGACCATGATGCTCAGGCTGCCGGCCTTGGCGCCGACCTCGCCGCCGGAGACCGGGGCGTCCAGGTACTGCGCGCCGGTGGCCTTGATCTTCTCGGCGAAGGCCTTGGTGGCGGTGGGCGAGATGGAGCTCATGTCGATCACCACCTTGTTCGGGCCGACGCCTTCGGCGATGCCGTCCTGGCGGAACAGCACGTCCTCGACCTGCGGGGTGTCCGGGACCATGACGATGATGAACTCGGCTTCCTGGGCCACTTCCTTGGGGTTGGCCAGGGCCACGGCGCCGGCTTCGACCAGCGCGGCCGGGGCCTTGTCGTGGTGGCTGGAGAGGAACAGCTGGTGCCCGGCTTTCTGCAGGTTCTGCGCCATGGGCAGGCCCATGATGCCGGTGCCGATGAATCCGATCTTGGCCATGAGGGTGTCTCCTGGTTCTGTTTGTCTGTTGGCTACCCGGTGAGACCGGGCAGCGGAGTTCTTTCGTAGGATGGGTTGAGCGAAGCGATACCCATCGATGCCGGTGGTGATGGGTATCGCAAGCTCAACCCATCCTACGGAGCTGTTTCGTTCACACTGCGTTATGGCTCTTCAGCCAGCCCAGACCCGCCTCGGTGGTGGTGGCCGGCTTGTACTCGCAGCCGATCCAGCCCTGGTAGCCGATGCGGTCCAGGTGGCCGAACAGGAAGCGGTAGTTGATTTCGCCGGTGCCCGGTTCGTGGCGGCCGGGGTTGTCGGCCAGCTGGATGTGGTTGATGGCCGCCAGGTTCTTCTCCATGGTCCGGGCCAGGTCACCTTCCATGATCTGCATGTGGTAGATGTCGTACTGCAGGAACAGGTTGGGGCTGCCGACCTTCTCGCGCACGTCCAGTGCCTGCTGGGTGGTCTGCAGGTAGAAGCCGGGGATATCGATCGTGTTGATCATCTCCATGACCAGCTTGATGCCCGCAGCCTCCAGTTTTTCGGCGGCGTACTCCAGGTTGTTCAGGAAGGTGTTCTCGATGGTGGCGCAGTCATAGCCCTGCGGGCGGATGCCGGCCAGGCAGTTGACCTGCTTGTTGCCCAGCACCTTGGCGTAGGCGATGGCCTTGTCGACGCCGGCGCGGAATTCCTCGACGCGGTCGGGGTGGCAGGCGATGCCGCGCTCTCCTTTCGACCAATCGCCCGAAGGAAGGTTGAACAGCACCTGCTCCAGGCCGTTCTCCTGCAGCTTGGCCTTGATGACCTCGGCTTCGAAGTCATAGGGGAAGAGGTATTCGACGCCGCTGAAACCGGCCTTGGCGGCGGCTTCGAAGCGGTCGAGGAAGTCCACCTCGGTGAAGAGCATGGACAGGTTGGCGCAGAAACGGGGCATGTCGGGGCCTCCTGGTGATGAAACACGTATTTCCGTAAGGGGTGGGCCCCGCCGTGCGCAGGTTGTGGTTTTCCCTGCCACGGCTCCCGCGCACGCGGGGCCCGGTACTTCGTCAGTCGAGCAGGGAGATGGCCGTGGGCGCGTCGTCGCGGCTCTGGGCCAGCTCCTCGAACTCGTTGATGGCGTTGATCTCGGTGCCCATGGCGATGTTGGTCACGCGCTCCAGGATCACTTCCACCACCACCGGCACGCGGTGCTGCTGCATCAGTTCGCGGGCCTGGGCGAAGGCCGCGCCGATCTGGTTCGGATCGAACACGCGGATCGCCTTGCAGCCGAGGCCTTCCACCACGGCGACGTGGTCCACGCCGTAGCCGTTGAGTTCCGGTGCGTTGACGTTGTCGAACGCCAGCTGCACGCAGTAGTCGATCTCGAAGCCGCGCTGGGCCTGGCGGATCAGCCCCAGGTAGGAGTTGTTCACCAGCACGTGGATGTACGGCAGGTTGAACTGCGCGCCGGCGGCCAGCTCCTCGATCATGAACTGGAAGTCGTAGTCGCCGGACAGCGCCACCACCTGGCGGCTGGGGTCGGCCTTGACCACGCCCAGGGCCGCGGGAATGGTCCAGCCCAGTGGGCCGGCCTGGCCGCAGTTGATCCAGTGGCGCGGCTTGTAGACGTGGAGGAACTGCGCGCCGGCGATCTGCGACAGGCCGATGGTGCTGACGTAGCAGGTGTCCTTGCCGAAGAACTCGTTCATCTCCTCGTACACGCGCTGCGGCTTGACCGGCACGTTGTCGAAGTGGGTCTTGCGCTGCAGGGTGCGCTTGCGCTCGCGGCAGGCTTCGGCCCAGGCGCTGCGGTCCTTGAGCTTGCCGGCGGCTTTCCACTCGCGGGCCACTTCGAGGAAGGCGTCCAGCGCGGCGCCGGCGTCGGAGACGATGCCCAGGTCCGGGGTGAACACGCGGCCGATCTGGGTGGGCTCGATGTCCACGTGGATGAACTTGCGGCCGGCGGTGTAGACGTCGACCGAACCGGTGTGGCGGTTGGCCCAGCGGTTGCCGATGCCGAACACCAGGTCGGACTCCAGCAGGGTGGCGTTGCCGTAGCGGTGCGAGGTCTGCAGGCCGCACATGCCGGCCATCAGCGGGTGGTCGTCGGGGATGGAGCCCCAGCCCATCAGGGTCGGGATCACCGGCACGCCGAGCAGTTCGGCGAACTCCACCAGCCTGGCCGAGGCGTCGGCGTTGATGATGCCGCCGCCGGCGACCAGCAGCGGGCGCTCGGCGTCGTTGAGCAGGGCCAGGGCTTTCTCGGCCTGGGCGCGGCTGGCGCTCGGGCGGTGCACCGGCAGCGGCTCGTAGGCGTCGATGTCGAACTCGATCTCGGCCATCTGCACGTCGAACGGCAGGTCGATCAGCACCGGGCCGGGGCGGCCGCTGCGCATCTCGAAGAAGGCCTTCTGGAAGGCGTAGGGCACCTGGCCCGGCTCCAGCACGGTGGTGGCCCATTTGGTCACCGGCTTGACGATGCTGGTGATGTCCACGGCCTGGAAGTCTTCCTTGTGCATCCGCGCGCGCGGCGCCTGGCCGGTGATGCAGAGGATCGGGATGGAGTCGGCGGAGGCCGAGTACAGGCCGGTGACCATGTCGGTGCCGGCCGGGCCCGAGGTGCCGATGCACACGCCGATGTTGCCGGCGCTGGTGCGGGTGTAGCCTTCGGCCATGTGCGAGGCGCCCTCGACGTGGCGGGCCAGCACGTGGTCGATGCCGCCGAGCTTCTTCATCGCCGCGTACATGGGGTTGATGGCAGCGCCCGGTACGCCGAAGGCGGTGTCCACGCCTTCGCGGCGCATGACCAGGACGGCCGCCTCGATCGCTCTCATTTTGGCCATGACCTTTCCTCTTGAGTCGGTGGTTTTCTTGTTGGGGCCAAGGATGCCGGCTGTGCCAAAGCGACGGAATTGATGGATACTTCAGTTCTGTCGATATCTGGAGTATCGAATGGACCGCTATACCCTCATCCGCAGTTTCGTCCTGGTAGCGGACAACGGCAGCTTCGCCTCGGCGGCGCTCAGCGAAGGCGTGACCCCGGTGGTCATGGGCCGGCGCCTCGATGCGCTGGAGCAGCACCTGGGCGTGAAGCTGATGCACCGCTCGACCCGCGGCCTGCAGCTGACCGACCTCGGCGAGCAATACCTGGAGCGCGCGCGCAGCCTGCTCAAGGACTTCGACGAGGCCGACGCCAGCGTCGCCCGCGGCGGCACCTCGGTGCGCGGGCACCTGGTGGTGTCGGCCCCGGCGGCCTTCGGCCGGCGCCACATCGCGCCCCACGCGCCGGCCTTCCTGGAGCGCTTCCCGGACCTGAAGCTGTCGTTCAACTTCACCGACAGCCTGGTGGACCTGGTGCGCCAGGGCTACGACATGGGCATCCGCATCGGCGAGGTCACCGACCCCAACTACGTGGCGGTGAAGCTGTTCCCCAACCGCCGGGTGGTCTGCGGCGCGCCCTCGTACTTCGAGCTGCACGGCGTGCCACGCACTCTGGAAGACCTGGCGCGGCACAACTGCCTGGCCTTCAACCTGCAGGGCGGCCAGCAGCGCGGCTGGACCTTCCTGCGCGACGGCCGGCAGGTGGCGGTGCGGGTGTCCGGCAACCTCGACTGCAACGACGGCGAGCTGCTCTACGACTGGGTCAAGCAGGGCCTGGGCATCGGCTGGCGCTCCACCTGGGAGATCCAGGCCGAGCTCAAGGCCGGCGAACTGGTGACGGTGCTCGACGAGTACGAGATTCCCGCCTACGACATCCAGGCGGTGTACCCGCAGCAGCGCTACCTGCCGGCCAAGGTGCGCTTTTTCATCGACTACCTGAAGGCCATCTACAACACCCCGGGGTACTGGGAAACCCGGCATCCTTGAGCGGCTGATTCGATACTGGCGTTGTATTTTATTGGTTTTATTATTGTGTACAAAATGTCGCAGGATTGTATTTAGTCGTTGCGTCCGGGGTTGCCTTCGGCTATTCCATCAAGGGCTTTGCAACGCCGCGCCGTTTTTCGAAAAAGGCGCGGGCGAACGTCTCATCCCTTTGCGAGGAACCCCTCATGAGCGAAATCAACCTGGATACCGCCCTGGCCATCACCCGCAGCGCCCTGGCCGCCGGCCGCGAACTTTCCACCGCGCCGCTGACCGTGGCGGTGCTCGACGCCGGCGGCCACCTGGTGGCCCTGCAACGCGAGGACGGCGCCAGCCTGCTGCGCCCGCAGGTGGCCATCGGCAAGGCCTGGGGCGCGGTGGCCCTGGGCAAGTCCTCGCGCGCCCTGGCCGCCGACGCCCAGCAGCGCCCGTCGTTCATCGCCGCGGTGAACACCCTGGCCCAGGGCAACGTGGTGCCGGCGCCGGGCGGCGTGCTGATCCGCGACACGAGCAATCGGGTAATCGGCGCCATCGGCATCAGCGGCGACGCCTCGGACATCGACGAGCAATGCGCCATCCGCGGCATCCAGGCCGCCGGCCTGGTGGCCGACGCGGGGTAGGGTGAAAAGGGGCTGAACCCGGAGCGGCCGGATGCGAGGGCCAAACGGCGGATAACGCCGTAGGCGTTATGCGCCCTACGCCAAGGTCGGGCCGAGCGTAGGGCGAATAACCGTTCGCGGTTATCCGCCGATACACCCAAGCCATGATTCGCGCCGAGGCTGAACCCGGAGCGGCCGGATGCGGGGGCCAAACGGCGGATAACGCCGTAGGTGTTATGCGCCCTACAGCGGCAACGGCCGCATGCGGCCGCTGGCCTTGGCCGGCTCGCCGGCGTCCGGCGCGGTGCCGCGCAGCACCAGGCGGGTAATGGTCTCGGCGGCGGCCTCGAAGTCGGCGTCGCTGAGGCTGTCCTTGCCGGTGACCATGGAGATCTGCCAGTCGAAGTCGGCGTAGGTCTGGGTCGCCGCCCAGATGGTGAACAGCAGGTGGTGCGGGTCCACCGGGGCCAGCAGGCCGCGGTCGATCCAGCTCTGCAGGCAGGCGATGTTGCGCTGGGCCTGGGCGTTCAGCTCGTCCAGGTATTCCCTGGGCAGGTGCGGCGCGCCGTGCATCAGCTCGCTGGCGAACACCTTGGAGGCGTGCGGCAGCTCCTGGGAGATGCGCACCTTGGAGCGGATGTAGGCCTTGAGCGCCTCGGCCGGCTCGTCGTCCTCGCGGAACGGTGCGGAAGCCTGCAGCAGCGGCTCCACCACGCTTTCCAGCACGCAGCGGTAGAGGTTTTCCTTGGACTGGAAGTAGTAGTAGACGTTGGGCTTGGGCAGCCCGGCGCGCGCCGCGATGTCGCTGGTCTTGGTGGCGGCGAAGCCCTTTTCGGCGAACTCTTCGCTGGCGGCGCGGAGGATCAGGCGTCGGTTGCGTTCGCGAATGCTGGTCATGGTCTGCTGGGTCTTCTTGTGCGCGGGTAGCCCATGGCTGGGCCGGCGATGGTAGCACCGGCTCCGCGGGCCCCTCAAGCAAGGGCCCGGCGGCTGAAGTTGACCCGATGTTCAGGTTTTCTGTAGAGTCTGCCGGACCCCGGCGCCGCCACGGCGCCCGGCCTTCCAAGAGCTCGCCGCCATGTCCGACAGCCAACTGGTCGACCCCTTCGGCCGCCGCATCACCTACCTGCGCCTGTCGGTGACCGACCGTTGCGACTTCCGCTGCACCTACTGCATGAGCGAAGACATGCAGTTCCTGCCGCGCGACCAGGTGCTGAGCCTGGAAGAACTCTACGCGGTGGCCGACGCCTTCATCGCCCTGGGCGTGCGGCGCATCCGCATCACCGGCGGCGAGCCGCTGGTGCGCAAGGGCCTGACCTCGCTGCTGGCGCGGCTCGGCGCGCGCCCCGAACTGGAAGACCTGGCGATCACCAGCAACGGCTCGCAACTGGCCGGCCGCGCGGCCGAGCTGCGCGCCGCCGGCGTGCGCCGGCTGAACATCAGCCTGGATTCGCTGCGCCGCGAACGTTTCGCCGCCTTCACCCGCAGCGACCGCCTGCCCCAGGTGCTGGCGGGGATAGAGGCTGCGCGGGCGGCGGGTTTCGAACGGATCAAGCTCAACTGCGTGGTGCAGAAGGGGCGCAACGACGACGAGGTCTGCGAGCTGGTCGAATACGCGCTGGCCCGCGGGCTGGACATCAGCTTCATCGAGGAGATGCCGCTGGGCAGCATCAGCAGCCACGACCGCGCGCAGACCCTGTGCAGCAGCGACGAGGTGCGCGCCCGCCTGGCCGAACACTGGCAACTGACGCCCAGCCTGGAGCGCAGCGGCGGCCCCTCGCGCTACTACCGCGTCGACGGGCTGCCCAGCCGCATCGGCTTCATCTCGCCGCACAGCCACAACTTCTGCGGCGACTGCAACCGCGTGCGCGTCACCGCCGAGGGTAAGCTGGTGCTTTGCCTCGGCCATGAAGGCGCGCTGGACCTGCGCCAACTGCTGCGCAGCCATCCCGGCGATGGCGCGCGGCTGCGCGCGGCGCTGGTCGAGGCGCTGCAGCTCAAGCCGCAGCGCCATCACTTCGACGCCGCCGAGCAGGTCCAGGTGCTGCGCTTCATGAGCATGACCGGCGGCTGAACGGAAGGCGGCAGTTCCTGCTTGGCAACTGACGGGGCTTTCCGTCAGCCGCAGGCTTTCCCTAGAATCACGCGGCCGATGTGCTGCGAGGCTGATGTGAGCGAGAGTCGACTGCGAATTCCACTGGGCGATTGCTGCCTGGTCTGCGAGGGTTTCCGCCAGCGGGTGGCGGGGCGGCCGTCGCTGGAAGTCGACGGCGATCTGCTCTGGGCCCTGGAGCACAGCAGTTGGCAGCCGCTGGCGGTGACACTGGAGCCGCTGGCCGACGGCGCCCGGGTCCGCCCGCTGCCGCTGGAGCGCCAGGCCGCCTTCGATGCGCCGCGGGCGCTGGACTGGCGCGACGACGAGGTGCGGATCGCCTGCCTGCCCGAGGTGCGCGACCCCCGGGCGCTGCTCGACTGGTGCCGGGCGCGCTGGCCGGGGGCGGCCTTCGGCGCGCAGGCGCTCGATGCCCAGGCCTATGCCTGGGGCCGCCTGCTGCGCCTGGACTGCCGGCGCGCCGGGCTGGCCGTGGCCGGCCACGAGCACTTCCTGCTGCCCCATGCCTACCCTTGCGTGCACCTCGGCCACCTGGCCCTGGACTGGCGACGCTTGCGCTTCGAACCAAACGCCTGACGCCGTGATCTGAACAGAAGGTGCCTCGTTCGGCGACGGCGCCCGGGCTTTGCTTGTGCAACCGTGCTTGGCGGCGCGGAACCTCCGGCTTTCCCCGGCGGTCTGCTAGCGCGTCAAAGTGGAGGAGACCCAGAATGACAATCACAAAACGGGTGAAGCGCCTGGCGGCCGTGCTGGTGCTGGCGCAGTTGGGCGTGGTGGCCGAGGTGCCTTTGGCGCAGGCGGCGATGGTGGGCACCGGCGAGGTGCTGCAGGCGCAACAGCAGCACGTCGACCGCGAGCAACTGCTGCGCATGCTCGATGACCAGGGCGTGCAGAAGAAGCTGCAATCCATGGGCGTGGAGCGCAGCCAGGTCGAGCAGCGCATCAAGAGCCTGTCCAACGAGGAACTGGCGCAGTTCAACCAGCAGCTGGACCAGGCGCCGGCCGGTGGCATCATCGGCATCATCATCCTGTTCCTGCTGATCTTCATCATCACCGACATGCTCTGCATCACGCATATCTTCACCTTCGTGCGGTGCCAGCGTTGAGGCACGCCGTCGTCGCCGTGGCCCTGGCCGCGCTGCTGCTCGGCGGCTGCGCCACGGCGCCGCGGCTGCCGGCGGAGGTCGACGCGCTGCCACGGCGCGTCGAGCTTTCCGCGGTGCAGTTCTTCCCGCAGCAGCAATACCAGTGCGGCCCGGCGGCGCTCGCCACCGTGCTCAACCAGCGCGGCGTGCGGGTGACGCCGAACCAGTTGAAGGCGCGGGTGTTCCTGCCGCAGCGCCAGGGCAGCCTGCAGGTCGAGCTGGTGGCCGCGGCGCGCGAGCGGGGCCTGCTGGTCTACCCGCTGCGCCCGCGCCTGGAGGACGTGCTCAAGGAAGTGGCCGCCGGCAACCCGGTGCTGGTGCTGCAGAACAACGGCCTGGACTGGTTGCCGATGTGGCATTACGCCGTGGTGGTCGGCTACGACCGCGACCGCCACGAGCTGGTGCTGCGCTCCGGCATCACCCAGCGCCTGGTGATCGACTTCACCGCGTTCGACGTCACCTGGCGGCGCAGCGGGCGCTGGGCGGTGCTGACGCTGCCGGCCGACCGGCTGCCGGCCAGCGTCGAACCGACGCGCTGGCTGCGCGCGGCCCACGACCTGGAGGAAACCGGGCAACAGGCCCTGGCCGACCAGGCCTACCGCACCGCCACCCGGGCCTGGCCGCGGGAACCGCTGGGCTGGTTCGCCCTGGCCAACGCCCGCTACGCCGCCGGCGACCTGGGCGAGGCCGAAACGGCGCTGCGCCACAGCGTGGCCGCGCGGCCGGATTTCGCCGCCGCCTGGTACAACCTGGCCAACGTCATGGCCGAACGCGGCTGCGCCGAGCAGGCCCGCGCCCCGGCGAGTTGCGCGCACCAGCTGGCGCCGACGGATGCACGTTTCCTCCAGGCGCCCAAGGCAGGGGCGGCGGTTGCCGGGCAATGCAGCGCCGCGCCGGCCTGCCCCCTGCGCTGAGGCGCAGCGGGCATTTTCTTTGAACCGCTGCGCTTGATCGCCGGCCTAAGTTGCATCCCTTGATGAGGTGCAACCCATGGCCAGCGACAAGCAGCAGCCGGCACGCGATACTGCCGGCAAGGGCGATACCGCGGACGATCTTTCCGCCGAGGAGCGCCGCAAGGTCGAGAAGGCCCAGCCACCCCGGGCGCTGGTGCTGCATGAGGTGATCCGCCTGCAGGGCAACCACGAGCTGGAGCGCACCCTGGCGGCGCTCTGGTGGTCGGCCCTGGCCGCTGGGCTGACCATCGGCCTGTCGCTGATGGCCATGGGGCTGTTCCGCGCCAAGCTGCCGGAGCACGACAGCGCGGCCATCGTCACCAGCCTGGGCTACCCGGTGGGCTTTCTCGCCATCATCCTCGCCCGCCAGCAGCTGTTCACCGAGAACACCCTCACCGCGGTGCTGCCGCTGATGAGCGAGCCGACCCTGCGCAAGGCCGGGCAACTGCTGCGCCTGTGGGGCGTGGTGCTGCTGGGCAACGTCGCCGGCGCGCTGCTGTTCGCCTACGCCATGCTGCACCTGCCGATCTTCGATGCGAAGACCGACCAGGCCTTCCTCGAGATCGGCCGCGAAGTCATGGAGAACGACGGCTGGCAGATGTTCTCCCGCGGCATCGTCTCCGGCTGGATGATCGCCACCATGGTCTGGCTGGTGCCGGCGGCGGAGGGCGCCAAGGTGTGGATCATCATCCTGGTCACCTACCTGATGTCGCTGGGCAGCTTCAGCCACATCGTGGTCGGCACCTGCGAGGTCGGCTACCTGATGTGGGCCGGCGAGCTGGGCTGGAAGGCCTTCCTGCTGGACTTCGCGCTGCCGACTCTGGCCGGCAACATCGTCGGCGGCGGCCTGATCTTCGCCCTGATCAGCCACGCGCAGATCCGCAGCGACAGCGGCGCGCCAACGAAAACGGCGCCCTAGGGCGCCGTCGTCGTCGTTCGCAGGGCGGGTTACACGCCCAGCTTGTCGCGCAGGTTGTAGTACCAGGCGCCGATCGCGGAGAACGGCACCTGGAACATGCGCCCGCCCGGGAAGGGGTAGTGCGGCAGGTCGGCGAAGGCGTCGAAACGCTCGGCCTGGCCGCGCAGGGCCTCGGCCAGCACCTTGCCGGCCAGGTGCGTGTAGGTGACGCCGTGGCCGCTGCAACCCTGGGAGTAGTAGATGTTGTCGCCGATCCGGCCGACCTGCGGCAGGCGCGAGAGGGTCAGCAGGAAGTTGCCGGTCCAGGCGAAGTCGATCTTCACGTTCTTCAGCTGCGGGAACACCTTGAGCATCTTCGGACGGATGATCGCCTCGATGTTCGACGGATCGCGGGCACCGTAGACCACGCCGCCGCCGAAGATCAGGCGCTTGTCGCTGGTCAGGCGGTAGTAGTCGAGCAGGTAGTTGCAGTCCTCGACGCAGTAGTCCTGGGGCAGCAGGGTCCTGGCCAGCTCGTCGCCCAGCGGCTCGGTGGTGATCACCTGGGTGCCGCAGGGCATCGACTTGGACGCCAGTTCAGGGACCAGGCCGCCGAGGTAGGCGTTGCCGGCGACCACCACGAACTTGGCCTTCACCCGGCCGTGCGGGGTGTGCACCACCGGGTTGGCGCCACGCTCGATCTTCACCGCCGGGGACTGCTCGTGGATCACCCCGCCGAGGGATTCCACCGCCGCGGCTTCGCCCAGGGCGAGGTTAAGCGGGTGGATGTGGCCGCCGCTCATGTCGAGCATGCCGCCGACGTAGCTGTCTGTAGCCACGACTTCGCGGATGCGCTTGGCGTCCATCAGCTCCAGCTGGGTGTGGCCGAAGCGCTCCCAGAGCTTCTTCTGCGACTCCAGGTGGCCCATCTGCTTGGCGCTGAGGGCGGCGAACACGCCACCGTCCTTCAGGTCGCACTGGATGTCGTACTTGGCGATGCGCTCACGGATGATGCGGCCGCCCTCGAAGGCCATCTGGCCGAGCAGTTGCGCCTGCTTCGGGCCGACGGTGCGTTCGATGACGTCAATGTCGCGGCTGTAGCTGTTGACGATCTGGCCACCGTTGCGGCCGGATGCGCCGAAGCCGACCTTGGCGGCTTCCAGCACGGTCACCTTGAAGCCGTTCTCCAGCAGGAAGAGGGCGGTGGACAGGCCGGTGTAGCCCGCGCCGATGATGCACACGTCGGTTTCGGTCTCGCCCTTGAGTTCGGGGCGCGCAGGGACCGGATTGGCCGAGGCTGCATAGTAGGAAGTGGGATAAGAAGTGTGCGGCATATTGCACCTGTGTTTGTTATTTTTTACGAGATGGGCTGATGCTACCCGAGTCGAAATCACTCGGCTAGTGGCCGTGCAAAATTTTTTACGCAAGGACGAACATAAAAAAATTCCCTTTTTCAGGGGGTTAGCGAAAAAATGCTTGACGGTTCAACGCCTTCGCGTAGAATGCGCCCCCATCGCTAGGCACATAGCTCAGTTGGTTAGAGCACCACCTTGACATGGTGGGGGTCGTTGGTTCGAGTCCAATTGTGCCTACCAAATTCCCGCTTCGGCGGTAGCGAGAGGGCGATCTTAAGCGGTCGCCCTTTTCTTTAGGCACATAGCTCAGCTGGTTAGAGCACCACCTTGACATGGTGGGGGTCGTTGGTTCGAGTCCAATTGTGCCTACCAATTCACCGCTTCGGCGGTAGCAGAAAGGGCGATCCGAGAGGGTCGCCCTTTTTGTTTGCGCGCGATTCGGGCTGATCGCGGACGGAGTCCGCTCCTGCCGCATGAGCGAGCATGGCTTTTCGTAGGATGGCGTTGAGCGAAGCGATACCCATCAGAGCAGCCGCATGGGTTTCGCAAGCTCAACCCATCCTACGAAAAGCACCTCGGCGCGGCCCGCAGGAAAGCGCGGGCGTAGGAGTGGACTCCGTCCGCGATTGGATTCACCGGCCGCGCCGGGCGCCCCTGCGTGCTCAGCGGCGCTCGAAGCCGGGCCCGCCGCCATGGCCGCCACCGCCGTGTCCGCCACCTCCCGGCCCGCCGAAGGGCGGGAAGAACGGCCAGCAGCCGGAGAGCGAGACGAGGGCGAGCAGCAGGGCGACTTTGGTCAATCTGGAAAGCATGGCGACACCAGGGTTGGAAAAATGGGCGCAAAGTAGACACGCCCGCGGCGCGGGTGTCCCGAGAAACCTGGTATCGGCAGGGTAAGGTTTGTATCGGCGCCGATGCGTTCGTCCGGCGGCTCAGGCGGCGCTGGCGCTGTGCCTGAGGCCGGGGATCAGGGCGCGCAGCGCAGGGCGGGGCAGTGGACGGCCGGTGAAGTCGCCCTGCGCCAGGTGGCGGCCAGGCGCCGCTCCGGGGTGGCGACGATCGGCTGGTAGGCCAGGGGCAGTTCGCCGAATTGCAGCGCGCGGCTGGGTGTTCACCACGCAGAGCACGCCCAGGGCGCGGCCGCTGGTGTCCTTGGATTTTTCGCTGCGCATCACGTATTCCCTCGTGGGCGTTGTCGGTCCCTGGCGTTGCGGGCGCATCGAGCGACGAATTGCCGGCCGGGCTTCAGCAGCCAATCGACGGCAATCGGTGTAGTTTGTCCGGCAAAAGTGCGGTGGCGTTTCGTGGCTACTGCTGGTCGGGAAGTGCGGGAGGCGTGGCATGAGTGGTGGGTGGGGCCGGGGGCTCGGGGTGTTTCTGCTGTGCGCGGCGAGTGGGTTGGCAACGGCCGCCGGGCTGGCGGAATGGCCGGAGGGCTGGCAGGTGACGCGTTCGCCCGAGGCGCCGAACGACGCTGCGGCGCTGCGCCGCGAGCGCGGCGTCAAGCTGGCGGCGGATGGCTCCCAGGCGCTGGTGGTGGAAATCACCCGCAGCCGCCTGGCCGAGGTGAAGGATGTGGATCTGCAGCGGGTGATCCTGCAGATGCGCAAGTCGCTGCAGGTCGACTTCCTGCGCCAGGGCTTCCAGGCGGCCTGCAGCAAGCCGCGGCAAGCTTCCCTTGGGGGCTTGGACGGCCTGGAGCTGGTCTGCTCGATCAGCCAGAACGGCAACGAGGCCATGAAGCAGGGTGTGCAGGTGGCGCTGGGCAAGGAGGCGGCCTATTCGCTGACCTATGCCGCGCCGGCGGCCGATTACCCGCAGCGACTTGCCGAGGTGGCGGCGCTCAAGGCTGGCCTGCGCCTGGAGTGAGCGGGCCGGAAATGAAAAAGCCCCGCATTCGCGGGGCTTTTCGTCGGGTGCCGGTCAGGCGGCCAGGGTGCTCTGCACGCGGGCGATGACGGCCTGCAGCGGCTCTGCGGCCTGGTACTGCTGCGGATAGAGACGTTCGCTATGGCAGGCGACGCCGTATTCGTCCACCAGGGCGAAACTGAAGCTGTCTTTGCGCGGTGCCAGGATGATGCAGTTGAGCGGGGCGAAAGCTGCCTTGAGGGTGCCGATCGCCTCCTGGATCTGAGTGCTTTTTTTCATATTGTCTTTCTTCCAAATAGTCACGGTCTTATGACCGCGTGAAACGTAAAAAACTCCGGTCGAACGCAGAATGCGTGATATCCATGACCGGAATGTGGCAGCGAATGAAAACTCGAAGAGGTCTTTCGAGGGCGCCATGGCGGGAGAATACGCCAACCCCCGAAGTTCGGGCTTGCCAAATATGTAAGGACGATTTGCTGCGCCTTGAGGGGCGCGCTGGATGCGCCTGCCAGTGACTGGCTGCTGGCCGTGGCCCTGTGTGTCCCGGCTGCTGCGCCCTGGTTTGGGGTGGGCGGCGACGGGAGGGGCGACCTGAAGTTCATGACTCGCGGGCAGCATTATCCGGATGCTGGGCGGGTCTTTCAAGTGCGGATCGTCAGAGGATGTTTCCGAGGAGCTTCCCGCGGCGGCGTCGGCCGCCGCGGGGCGGCATCACTTCTGCAGCCAGGACTCCACGGTCTCGGCGCCGTACTGCTGTTTCCAGGCCTTCAGGGTCTTGTGGTTGCCACCCTTGGTTTCCACCACTTCGCCGTTGTTCGGGTTCTTGTACACCTTCAGCTGGCGGCTGCGGCGCGGGGCGCTGGCGGCCGGCGCGGCGGCGGTGTTGTTGGCGGTGCCCTGCGGGTCGAGGATGTCGATGACGTTGCGCAGGTTCATGCCGTATTCGTCCATCAGGGCCTGCAGCTGATCCTTGAATTCCAGTTCCTTCTTCAGGGAGCTGTCGTTCTTCAGCTTTTCCAGCAGGGCCAGTTGTTCTTTGAGCAGGCGTTCGGCTTCACGGAATTCCGCGAGTTTGGACATGTTTGCACTCCAGGGCAGGTCATTCCGAAACGGATATCGGTGCGCAGCTATTCGGCGACCATTGTGTTCGGAAAGTTATGTGGGCGGCGAATTATTAATTTAAATAAGCGGGCGATGCAATAATTAATCTTCGATAAGGTGTTTTTCACGGCATTGCAAAGGTCCTTCCGAATGTGTGGCTTTATCGCCATGCCGCGAATCGCGGATAATCGTCTCCCATCAACTAGATGGCGGTTCGCCATGGGGATCGCCGATATCTTGCGTGCGCCATGGGATAGGGGATGTAGATGCTTTCGAATGTCCAGTCGTATTCACTCAATGGACATGAACTGGCCTGCCTGGTGGAAGGGGAGGGGGTGCCGCTGGTATTGGTGCACGGCTCGCTTTGCGATTACCGCTACTGGCAATGGCAATTGCGCGGTTTGGGCGAGCGCTATCGTCTGCTGGCGCCCAGTCTTCGACATTATTATCCGCAGCGCTGGAATGGCGAGGGCGCGGACTTCACTACCGCGCAACATGTCGAGGACCTGCTCGCGCTGATCGACATGCAGGGCGAGCCGGTACACCTGCTGGGGCATTCGCGCGGCGGCAATATCTGCCTGCGGCTGGCGCTGGAGGCGCCCGGGCGCCTGCGTTCGCTGGTGCTGTGCGACCCCGGCGGGGATTTCGCCGCCGACCTGTTCCAGGCGGCCGGCGTGCCCGTGCCGGCGGCGCCGGCCGAGCGCAACCGTTTCCGCGAGCAGGCGCTGCAACTGATCCGCCAGGGCGAGGTCGAGGCGGGCCTGGAGTTGTTCGTCGACACCGTCAGCGGGCCGGGGATCTGGCGGCGTTCCTCGCGGCACTTCCGCGACATGGCCACCGATAACGCCATGACGCTGATCGGCCAGGTCGCCGATCGGCCGGAGCCGCTCGGGCGCGCGCGCCTGGCCACGCTGGCGGCGCCGACCCTGCTGCTGCGCGGCGAACTCAGCCCCGAGCCCTTCCCACAGGTGGTCCAGGCCCTTGCGCAGACGCTGCCGGACGTGCGCAGCAGCGTCATCGCCGGCGCTTCCCACGGCATGAACGCCACGCGCCCGGCCGCTTTCAATCGCGCCGTGCTGGAGTTCATCGACGCGCACTGATGCCGCTCGTCAGTTGCCTCCACATGCAGTACCATGGCGACCTGCCCCGCTCGTCGGGGCTTCGTTCGTTTTTCTTCCAGTGATCTCCGTCCGCGCGCGCAAGCGCAGGGTGCCGAAAAGGCGCCTGCCACTGTGAGGCAGGCCTGCCCGGCGGGCGACGCTTACTGGCACATCCCAACCCATGTGGCCTTTCGTAGGGGTCACCACTAGGAGAGGAGGCGCCATGCCCATCATTACTCTTCCCGACGGTAGTCAGCGGTCCTTCGATCACCCGGTCAGCGTGGCCGAGGTGGCGCAATCCATTGGCGCGGGCCTGGCCAAGGCCACCGTGGCCGGCAAGGTCAACGGCAAGCTGGTCGATGCTTGCGACAAGATCGAACACGACGCGACCCTGCAGATCATCACCCCGAAGGACGAGGAAGGGCTGGAAATCATCCGCCACTCCTGCGCGCACCTGGTCGGCCACGCGGTCAAGCAGCTGTACCCGAGCGCGAAGATGGTCATCGGCCCGGTGATCGACGAAGGCTTCTATTACGACATCTCCTTCGAGCGCCCCTTCACTCCCGAGGACATGGCGGCAATCGAGAAGCGCATGGCCGAGCTGATCGACAAGGACTACGACGTCATCAAGAAGATGACCCCGCGCGCCGAGGTCATCGAGGTGTTCAAGTCCCGCGGCGAGGAATACAAGCTGCGCCTCATCGACGACATGCCCGATGAGAAGGCCATGGGCCTGTACTACCACGAGGAATACGTGGACATGTGCCGCGGCCCGCACGTGCCCAACACCCGCTTCCTCAAGGCGTTCAAGCTGACCAAGATTTCCGGTGCCTACTGGCGCGGCGACTCGAAGAACGAGCAGTTGCAGCGCATCTACGGCACCGCCTGGGCCGACAAGAAGCAGCTGGCCGCCTACGTCCAGCGCATCGAAGAGGCCGAGAAGCGCGACCACCGCCGCATCGGCAAGCAGTTGGACCTGTTCCACCTGCAGGAGGAAGCGCCGGGTATGGTGTTCTGGCACCCCAACGGCTGGACCGTCTACCAGGTGCTCGAGCAGTACATGCGCAAGGTGCAGCGCGAGCACGGCTACGTCGAGGTGCGCACCCCGCAGGTGGTCGACCGCATCCTCTGGGAGCGTTCGGGCCACTGGTCGAACTACGCCGAGAACATGTTCACCACTTCGTCGGAAAGTCGCGACTTCGCGGTCAAGCCGATGAACTGCCCGTGCCACGTGCAGATCTTCAACCAGGGCCTGAAGTCCTACCGCGACCTGCCGCTGCGCCTGGCCGAGTTCGGCGCCTGCCACCGCAACGAGCCTTCGGGCGCGCTGCACGGCATCATGCGCGTGCGCGGCTTCACCCAGGACGATGCGCACATCTTCTGCACCGAGGACCAGGTGAAGAAGGAAGCGGCCGACTTCATTAAGCTGACCCTGCAGGTCTACGCCGACTTCGGCTTCTCCGACATCTCCATGAAGCTGTCCACCCGTCCGGCCAAGCGCGTGGGCTCCGAAGAGCTGTGGGATCGCGCCGAAGGCGCGCTGGCGGACGCTCTGAACGAATCCGGCCTGGAGTGGGAATACCAGCCGGGCGAGGGCGCCTTCTACGGCCCGAAGATCGAGTTCACCCTGAAGGACTGCCTGGGCCGTAACTGGCAGTGCGGCACCTTGCAGTACGACCCGAACCTGCCGGAGCGCCTGGACGCCAGCTACATCGCCGAGGACAACAACCGCAAGCGCCCGGTCATGCTGCACCGCGCCATCCTCGGTTCCTTCGAACGCTTCATCGGCATGCTGATCGAGCACTACGCTGGCCTGTTCCCGGCCTGGCTGGCGCCGACCCAGGCGGTGGTCATGAACATCACCGACAAGCAGGCCGATTTCGCCGAGGAAGTGGTCCGCGCGCTCGAGGAAAGCGGATTCCGTGCCAAGTCCGACTTGAGAAACGAGAAAATCGGCTTTAAAATCCGCGAGCATACTTTGCTCAAGGTTCCCTATCTCCTGGTTATTGGAGACAGGGAGGTTGAATCGAAGGCCGTCGCCGTACGTACGCGCGAAGGGGAAGACCTCGGCTCGATGCCGCTTTCCCAGTTCGTCGAGCTGTTGACTCGGGCGGTTTCCCGGCGTGGTCGCCAAGACTCGGAGTAATCATTATTAAGCGTGAAATGAGACAGGATAAGCGGGCTCTCCCGAAACCACCGATCAACGAGAACATCACCGCACGCGAAGTGCGTCTGATCGGTGCCGACGGTCAGCAGATCGGCGTAGTGACCCTTGATGAGGCGCTGCGCCACGCCGACGAGGCCAAGCTGGACCTGGTTGAAATCTCTGCCGATGCGGCGCCTCCTGTCTGCCGCATCATGGATTACGGCAAGCACCTGTTCGAGAAGAAGAAGCAGGCGGCTGCGGCGAAGAAAAACCAGCACCAGCAACAGATCAAAGAAATCAAGTTTCGTCCAGGGACGGAAGAAGGGGATTACCAGGTAAAACTACGCAACCTGGTACGTTTCCTTAGTGAAGGGGACAAGGCCAAGGTATCCCTGCGATTCCGTGGTCGTGAGATGGCCCACCAGGAGCTGGGCATGGAGCTGTTGAAGCGGGTCGAGACCGACCTCGCCGAATACGGCACCGTGGAACAGCATCCTAAGCTGGAAGGACGCCAGCTGATGATGGTCATCGCTCCCAAGAAGCGTAAATAACCTCCCGGGCACTGGCAGGCCTGATGGTTATCAGTTGTTAACGAATGCGGAGTACTAAACATGCCAAAGATGAAAACCAAGAGTGGCGCCAAGAAGCGCTTCAAAGTGACTGCTGGTGGCATCAAGCACAAGCACGCTTTCAAGAGCCACATCCTGACCAAAATGACCACCAAGCGTAAGCGTCAGCTGCGCGGCACCTCGATGCTCGCTGCTTCCGACGTTCGCCGTGTAGAACGCTCCCTGCGTCTGCGTTGATTTCTGGTAGAGGATAGATAAATGGCTCGTGTTAAGCGTGGCGTGATTGCCCGTCGTCGTCACAAGAAGATTCTGAAACTCGCCAAAGGCTACTACGGCGCGCGTTCCCGCGTGTTCCGCGTTGCCAAGCAGGCGGTGATCAAGGCCGGCCAATACGCCTACCGTGACCGTCGTCAGCGCAAGCGTCAGTTCCGCGCCCTGTGGATCGCCCGTATCAACGCTGGTGCTCGTCAGAACGGTCTGTCCTACAGCCGTCTGATCGCCGGCCTGAAAAAGGCGGCCATCGAGATCGACCGTAAGGTCCTGGCCGATCTGGCTGTGAACGAAAAAGCGGCGTTTACCGCGATTGTCGAAAAAGCGAAGGCAAGCTTGGCTTAAGCCCTAAGACAATCACCGGATTTTTATCCGGGACGTAACGTCACCGATAGGGGAAGAGCCTAACCGCTCTTCCCCTATTTCGTATCTGGAGTTGGTACATGGAAAACCTGGACGCGCTGGTCTCCCAAGCCCTGGAGGCTGTGCGACATACCGAAGACGTCAATGCCCTGGAACAGATCCGGGTTCACTATCTCGGCAAGAAAGGCGAGCTGACCCAGGTGATGAAGACCCTGGGCGACCTGCCGGCCGAGGAGCGCCCCAAGGTGGGTGCGCTGATCAACGTTGCCAAGGAAAAGGTCCAGGAGGCGCTCAACGCCCGCAAGACCGACCTGGAAGGTGCCGCGCTGGCGGCGAAGCTGGCGGCCGAGCGCGTCGACGTGACCCTGCCGGGCCGCGGCCAGACCTCCGGTGGCCTGCATCCGGTGACCCGTACCAAGGAACGCATCGAGCAATGCTTCACCCGCATCGGCTATGAAGTGGCCGAGGGCCCGGAAGTCGAAGACGACTACCACAACTTCGAAGCGCTCAACATCCCCGGCCACCACCCGGCGCGGGCGATGCACGACACCTTCTACTTCAACGCGAACATGCTGCTGCGCACCCACACCTCGCCGGTACAGGTGCGCACCATGGAGAGCCAGCGCCCGCCGATCCGCATCGTCTGCCCCGGCCGCGTGTACCGCTGCGACTCCGACCTGACCCACTCGCCGATGTTCCACCAGGTCGAAGGCCTGCTGATCGACGAAGACGTCAGCTTCGCCGACCTCAAGGGCACCATCGAGGAGTTCCTGCGCGCCTTCTTCGAGAAGGAGTTCTCGGTGCGCTTCCGCCCGTCGTTCTTCCCCTTCACCGAGCCTTCGGCGGAAGTCGACATCCAGTGCGTGCTGTGCAGCGGCAAGGGCTGCCGCGTGTGCAAGCAGACCGGCTGGCTGGAAGTCATGGGCTGCGGCATGGTGCACCCCAACGTGCTGCGCATGTCCGGCATCGACCCGGAGAAATACCAGGGCTTCGCCTTTGGCATGGGCATCGAACGCCTGGCCATGCTGCGCTACGGCGTCAACGACTTGCGCCTGTTCTTCGACAACGACCTGCGCTTCCTCGGGCAATTCCGCTAGGCCGCGTGCGACGTCAACGAATTCTTAGGAGAACAGGATGAAATTCAGTGAACAATGGCTGCGGAGCTGGGTGAATCCGCAGGTTTCCCGCGACGAGCTGGTGGCTCGTCTGTCCATGGCCGGCCTCGAGGTCGATGCCGTGATCCCCGTCGCCGGCGCCTTCAGCGGCGTGGTGGTGGGCGAGGTGCTGAGCACCGAACAACACCCGGACGCCGACAAGCTGCGCGTCTGCCAGGTCAGCAACGGCAGCGAGACCTTCCAGGTCGTCTGCGGCGCGCCCAACGTGCGCCCGGGCCTGAAGATCCCCTTCGCCATGATCGGCGCCGAACTGCCGGGCGACTTCAAGATCAAGAAGGCCAAGCTGCGCGGCGTCGAGTCCAACGGCATGCTGTGCTCGGCCAAAGAGCTGGAAATCAGCGACGACAACGCCGGCCTGATGGAACTGGCTGCCGACGCCCCGGTGGGCGCGAGCATCCGCGACTACCTGGGGCTGGACGACGCCTCCATCGAAATCGGCCTGACCCCCAACCGCGGCGACTGCCTGTCGCTGACCGGCCTGGCCCGCGAAGTGGGCGCGCTGTACTCGGCGCCGGTCACTTTCGTCGATGTGAAGCCGGTCGCCCCCGGCATCGATGACGTCCGTCCCATCGAGCTGCTGGCGCCCAGCGCCTGCCCGCGCTACCTGGGCCGCGTCATCCGCAACGTCGACCTGAGCAAGCCGACGCCGCTGTGGATGGTCGAGCGCCTGCGCCGTTCCGACATCCGCAGCATCGACGCCGCAGTGGACATCACCAACTACGTGATGCTGGAGCTGGGCCAGCCGATGCATGCCTTCGACCTCGACGAGATCAAGGGCGGCATCCGCGTGCGCATGGCCGAAGAGGGTGAAAAGCTGGTGCTGCTGGACGGCCAGGAAGTCGCCCTGCGTACCGACACCCTGGTCATCGCCGACCACGAACGCGCCCTGGCCATGGCCGGCGTGATGGGCGGCGAGCACAGCGGCGTCAGCGCCAAGACCCGTGACCTGTTCCTGGAAAGCGCCTTCTTCGACAACATCGCTGTTGCCGGCAAGGCCCGTTCCTACGGCCTGCACACCGACGCCTCGCACCGCTACGAGCGTGGCGTGGACTTCCAACTGGCCCGCCGCGCCATGGAGCGCGCCACCGAGCTGCTACTGCAGATCGTCGGCGGCGAAGCCGGTCCGGTGGTCGAGCAGGTCAGCCAGGCCCACCTGCCCAAGGTCGAGCCGGTGGTGCTGCGCATCGAGCGAGTCACCCAGATGCTCGGCATGGAAATGGACGCTGCGGAAATCGAGCGCCTGCTCACCGCGCTGGAGTTCCAGGTGCAAGCCGATGGGGAAGGGCGCTGGAAGGTCGGCGTGCCGAGCCACCGCTTCGACGTTTCCCTGGAAGTCGACCTGATCGAGGAACTGGGCCGCCTGTACGGCTACAACCGCCTGCCGGTGCGCTACCCGCAGGCGCGCCTGGCGCCCAACACCAAGTCGGAAACCCAGGCCGAGCTGCCGACGCTGCGCCGCCTGCTGGTCGCCCGCGACTACCAGGAGGCCATCACCTACAGCTTCATCGATCCCAAGCTGTTCGAACTGTTCAGCCCGGGCGTGCAGCCGCTGATGCTGGCCAACCCGATTTCCGCCGACATGGCCGCCATGCGCGCCTCGCTGTGGCCGGGCCTGGTCAAGGCACTGCAGCACAACCTGAATCGCCAGCAGACCCGCGTGCGCCTGTTCGAGAGCGGCCTGCGCTTCGTCGGCCAGCTCGAGGGCCTGCAGCAGGAAAACATGCTGGCCGGCGTCATCTGCGGTAGCCGCGAGCCGGAAGGCTGGAGCAACGTGCGCGAAGGCGTCGACTTCTTCGACATCAAGGCCGACGTCGAAGCCCTGCTGGCCAGCGCCAGCGCCGCCGATGCCTTCGCCTTCGTCCCCGGCGAACACCCGGCGCTGCACCCGGGCCAGACCGCCCGTGTCGAGCGCGACGGCGAACTGGTCGGCTACGTCGGCGCCCTGCACCCGGAACTGGCCAAGGCCCTGGACCTCGATCGCCCGGTCTACCTGTTCGAGCTGGTGCTGGGCGAACTGGTCCGCGGCCGCCTGCCGAAGTTCAGCGAACTGTCGCGTTTCCCCGAGGTGCGCCGCGACCTGGCGCTGGTGGTCAACCGCGATATTCCAGCCGAATCCGTCCTGTCGACCATCCGCGAAGAGGCCGGCGAATTCCTGACCGACCTCAGGCTGTTTGATGTCTATCAGGGTAAAGGTATTGATCCGCTTGGAAAAAGCTTGGCCGTCGGCTTGACCTGGCAGCATCCATCACGCACTCTTAACGATGACGAGGTGAACGCGACTACGCAGAAAATCGTCGCCTCGCTGGAGCAAAGGTTCAACGCCACGTTAAGGAAGTAGCGTATGGGGGCTCTGACGAAAGCTGAGATTGCCGAACGTCTGTATGAAGAGCTGGGCCTGAACAAACGGGAAGCCAAGGAACTGGTGGAACTCTTCTTCGAAGAGATCCGCCAGGCGCTGGAGCACAACGAACAGGTGAAACTGTCCGGTTTCGGCAATTTCGACCTGCGCGACAAACGCCAGCGCCCGGGTCGCAACCCGAAGACGGGAGAGGAAATCCCGATCACGGCTCGCCGCGTCGTCACCTTTCGTCCAGGCCAGAAACTGAAAGCCAGGGTTGAGGCTTATGCTGGAACCAAGTCATAACGACGAACTGCCCCCCATTCCGGGCAAGCGCTACTTCACCATCGGTGAAGTGAGCGACTTGTGCGCAGTGAAACCGCACGTGCTGCGGTATTGGGAACAGGAGTTCCCGCAGCTCAACCCGGTCAAGCGCCGCGGCAACCGCCGGTACTATCAGCGCCAGGACGTGCTGATGATCCGCCAGATCCGCGCGCTCCTGTACGATCAAGGCTTCACTATCGGCGGGGCGCGTCAGCGCCTCTCCGGCGACGAAGCCCGCGAAGACATCACCCAGTACAAGCAACTCATCCGCCAGATGATCGCGGAACTGGAAGACGTTCTTCACGTGCTGCGCAAGTAGCTGAAAAAAATGAAAAAAGTGCTTTGCCGAAAGAAAACCTTACGGTATAGTGCGATCCGCCAACCGGGCAACCGGAAGGCAACGTCGGGGCGTAGCGCAGCCTGGTAGCGCACTTGCATGGGGTGCAAGGGGTCGAGTGTTCGAATCACTCCGTCCCGACCAAAAAAACCTAGAAAATCCAGTCACTTAGCGGTGACTGGATTTTTTTATGGGCGCATTTTTTATCTCAGGCCCTAGAGAGTACTTGTGGTGACCGTTTGGTGACCGTTTGTGCTGGGCTTGGTTCTTTAACTTGGGGTACCCCTTAAGTAATCGGCCAAAAGCGGACGTCTGTGACTGGCTCTATCGACCCGAAGTGGCCATTCGCTTTCCCAGGATCCCATTGAGTTACTCGGCCGCTAGTCGCTTGCCACTGGATATGCCATGCAGGTCCATTGGCACTCGTTTCTTCACAAACGCATCCGCCCCCTGAGACGTTCAACAAATGCGAGGCTCAGCAAGTAGCTATGATTTGCGTTGATTGCATAAGGCCGGCTCCACTCAAGAAATTGGTCGACACACACGGCGCGGAGGGTGACTGCAAGTACTGCGGCCGTCCTGGGCATGCTATAGAGTCGAAGCAGCTGTTCAACTACGTTTACGAGCGCGTTGCGGAGAATGTTGCCAGCAAGGATGACCTGTCCCACTACGAGCTCGGCTTGCTATATCACTGTGGATCGGACTTCGTTGCCGTTTCGACTATCGATATCGTCCTCGCGGAGTGGTTTGAGCTCGGCAACGAACCTTACTTTGAGGATCTCTGCGGTGCCGTTCCACCTGAGTTCAAGGTGGATGACGCGGGGGACGAAACGCATTTTTATAGCGATGATGGCACGTTGGAGCAGAACATCTACGAGGGCCGCTGGAAGAAGTTCATTGAGGATGTCCACTACAAACACCGCTACTTCAATGTCGGAGCCGACCAGTTCCTCCATTCCGTTTTTTCGGTGCTGGTGACCGACGGCAACCAGCCAAAGCCGGAGGTAGTGCGGACCATCGCACATGGCGAGGTGCTCTACCGGGCACGCCATGCCCAGAACCAAAAGCAGGCGGAAGAAATCATCGGCAATCCTGCCGGTCAGTTCGGGCCCACACCAAAGCATCTGGCCAGCAGCCAACGGATGACCCCGAGTGGCATCTCCGCCCTATATTGCGCATTGGAGCGAGAGACCTGCCTCAGCGAAATCCGCTCCATCACTGGCGACCATGTAATCAGTGTCGCCCTAACACCTATCGGCGAGCTGCGACTTCTGGACCTCACTGCTCTGGACCGCGTAGAGCCACCGGCGCTCACATTGTTAGACGAAGGGTTCCGCGAGTCACTACATCAGAAAGTGTTCCTAGGCTCGCTGGTAAAGAAGATGTCCCGGCCCAAGGTGCGCAACAACGAGTTGAGCTATTTGTCGACGCAGGTGGTCTTCGAGTATTTGCGGCTGCATTTCGGCAAGTACGTGGATGGCCTGGTGTTCCCCTCCGTCCAAACGGGCGAGGCAGGGACCAACGTGGTCATCTTCCCTGAAGCCAGCCGACTTTCCTACGTGCCTCCGGCCGATCCTGATCCGGTGGGCGGGCCTGCCCCAATCGCCGTACCACCGGAAAACCTATTTGGGTCGCCGGCCAAACTGGCCGTCGTGGCTGACTCCATCCGGTTTCACAAGGTCACTGCGATTGAAACTAAGGCCAAGGAGTACAAACATATTTACGGCCTGTTCATGAGTGACTTGAACCGTAAGCGCCTAGGCTCGGAATTCGAATAAGTGGGGTGATGGCGAAAGTTTTGGCTTCTGCTAGGAGAGAGCCCTATCCATAGGGGCCAGTTATGGACGTCCGCTCCGGCCAGAAGCAGCCACTTAGGTTGCGCTGCTTTCGACCCGCTCGCATTGTTTTGTCCGAAGGTCGCTCGTGCGCGGACGGAAACATCCCCATACCGGTCTTGTTAACGTACTGGCCACATGACAGGATCTAAAACTTGATCCTGTAGCGATTGCATAGCATGTCGAACGCCTCCGATACCGAAGAAGCCGCAGCCCCGTCAACGGGGTCGGTTTTTCGTGACGCCTTCCGCCTCCTATGCATTCTTTTAGAGGGGAGCACACTCGCAACAGAGGGCGAAGGCGCCGAAGGATTTGATCGGGTTTTTCACGGCGAGAAGCGTGCTCAGGCGATCGTATTCTACGTTTGCTACCCCGACTACCTCGCGAATAGGCTGCTCGACCTACACGATGCTGGCCAGCCAGGGCTTCTTAGTACGGTCGAGAAGATCTTCGCCGAAGATGAGCCGAGCGTAAGGTTGGCAAAGATGATCCGCTGGCACCGCGGCGCCTACTTTGATCTTGATAACTCGCTCGGCGTGCTGAGCTTCTATGAGTTAATCCGCCCCGTTCAGAGGACGCTCCCCAATCTCGGTTCTCAGCATGACTACCTGCTCGGACCTAAGGCTGCAGCCTTCGTGCAAGACGCCGTAAAGATGCAGCCTGCCCTCGCTTGGTATCTCGAGCGGGCGCGACTCGCAATGAAGGTTAGCGGTCTGAAGTCCGGTCACGCCCTCAAGGCCGAACAGTATAAGTTTGAGGAATATGAAGGAACGAAGCACAGCGGTGTGATTCCGTCGATCGCCGATCAGGTCAAGAAGCGCTTCGATAAGGCCAAAGTGGGGGACAGGGATGAGCGTCAGTAACACAATCAATTGGATTGACGAGATCGCCGCTAAATCGCGTGTCGAACGAGACGAAGTCACTAAGATCCTCCTCTCCCACGGTATAGAAGAGGACTCAACTCTTCCTCGAAAGCGCTCTCTCACCCTCAAACGGGTGCTGTTCCGCGGGATAAAGCACGGCGAAGAAGACCCATTTGAATTCCTGTGGGACGGTCTTGGCAACGGGATTTGGGGCCTTTTGACCGACGACAACGGCAAGGGTAAGTCCTCGATTCTTGGGCTGGTGCGCGGCGCTCTCCGTGGCGAGCTCCCAGGAAGTCGGCTCAAGCCAGATGTTTGGGGTTGGCTGAGCGAGTTCGAACTTGATTTCCTTATTGACGAGCACATTCACAGGATTTGCTTGATGAAACCTGCGGGTGCGACCGAGGCTGCAGCTGCTGTCGCCACTTTGTCGCGATTCGATAACGGTAGGGAGTTGGTGATTAAGCGAGGAATCCCCGACGACGCTTTTGGGAAGGCGGTCGACTCGCTGTTCATGGATGAGCTCGGCTTTTCCCGAGTGAGGGCGTACCGGGCTAGGCAAGGAGAAGCCGCGGAACATGGCTGGCCGGCCATGTGCGCTGCGCTTTTCATCACCGGACCAGGCGACACCCTTTTCGGCGATACCGCTCAAGACGCCATCCATTTACGCCTGATCCAGCTCTTCATCGGCTTGCCCTGGATCACAACTTACACTTGCGCGTCTACCGGCCTGAAAGCGGTGTCAGCTCGCCTCGCGAAGGAGACAACTGGCAAGAGCGACCGGGTCGTGAGCCGTATCAGGGAGCTCGAGGATCAGATCCAAGAACTTGAGATCAAGCTTAAAGACGAACCCGACCTGACCAAGCTTAGATCCGATTTGCCTAGTCTCGATCAGGAGCTGGTAGAGCTGCGCCAGATGGCTGAGGATGCGGGCGCCCTCGTGCTTAAGCGCAACGCCCTATACGACGACGCGAAGATCGCTCGGGCGGAGGCTCGTCGAAGGCTATTGCAGGCGAAAGATGACGCCGAAGCGCGTGTTGTGTTCAAGAGGCTCAAGCCAACCTGCTGTCCCTCATGCGCTCGCGAATTTGAAAAAAATAGGTTCGCGGCGACTGAAGCACCAGCGTGTGGGCTTTGCGGAAAGGAAGAGGATGAGGTCGGTTCGACAGAGGAATTGATCACAGAGTTAGAAGCGGAGGCTGCCGATACCCTGGAGTCTCAGAAAACGGCTGAAAAAGCTGTGGACGAGGCCAAGATCGCTTGGGAGAAGGCTTCCGCTGCCGTCACTGCCGCCAGTCAACGGATCGCAAAGGTTCAGGCCGAGCTTCGCAAGGGCAGTGCTGCAGAGGAAATCAGGCTGGACATTGCAAAGCTGAAGGCGCGAATCGAAGAACTGGAGCTTGCGACTGGGCCGTCGGTCGATGTCGACCTCATCCGTCGAGAGGAGACCGTTCTAAAGGCCGCCGAGAAGGTAACAAAGTCGCTCTTTGAAGATCTTCAGACTGAGATCCTCACGGAAGTTTCGGGCGCACTAATGAAATTCTCAGAGGCGTTCGGGGTTCGTAACCTGCAGAGCATGACCCTCAATGGTGCCGGCCATCTCAAGATTGAGCAGGGCGGGCAGATCACTTCCTTCACAAAGCTCAACGCAGGCGAGAATCTTCGCGTTAGGATTGCGGCGGCGCTCGCGGTTCTCGAGGTCGCCGAACGGCGTGGCCACGGGCGGCATCCCGGGTTAATAGTCCTCGATTCCCCTGCGGCGCAGGAGATGTCACACCAAGACTTCGCCGCATTGGTCGAGAGCGTTGTTACTGCCGTCGATGAATTCCCTAATGTTCAGATAGTGGTCGGTGCCGTCAATAGGCAGGAACTGATCAGCCGCGTGCCTCGCGAACGGCGTCGCCATGCTGAGGGTGCCAATCCCTTGTTCTAAGGTATGCCGATGGATGACTTGACCGATCGCCTGATAGAGTCGGCCGGCGATGGTCGCCCGATCACGCTAAAGGGCCGAACCGATTTAGAGATCGAGTGCGTGATCAACACGCTAGCTGACCATCCGTTCGGACCAGACGTGTTCGTGGGGCTGTGCAGATCGGGCGAGCCGCGTGACGCCGCTTTGGCACTGAAGATCGTCGAGCGCACCTCCAGTCCCGCTGTAATGGGGGAGATCGTGCGTGAGGTCGTCTCCGGCCTACCGCTACCAGCTGCACTCATCGACGCTCTGCACGGTGCGATGATTGACCGCTCAGTCGATCATGCCGGGCATTGGGGCTTGAGGAGCCAGGCGCTGTTGGGAGCTTGGCTTCTAGCGCGGTCTAAAACGAGTCTCGGGTACAAGCTGGTAGCCAGCCTTTTGGAAACGGCGTCTGACGACGATGTCCAGTACCTTAGGCATGTCGCCAAAATCACCGGCCTCGTGAATGCACATCTTGCGGTTCCTGATCTCCAAGCAAAGCTAGTCAATCTTGTCGAGATCGCTGCATGCCGCGACGAGGCGGCCATGGAGCTTGGTCTAATCGAACTCAAGAGAGGCTTGGAGGACCGACAACGCGGGACGGCCCTTGAAGCCTTTACGAAGGCCAGAGATCTGTTCGCTATGGCCAGCGCTACCTCTGAAAGGCGTGCGGATGCGGAACTCTATCGCCGTAGCTTGACTATGCTCCTAGAGTTCCAAAACGGTCGCCGATCGGTTCCGGTAGCCGATGAGGTAAGTGCGATCACACAAGCTGCGTTCGAATATTCAATACACGCGATCCCGAACGATCCGCGTCTCGTGAACACTTGGCTTACAGACCGCGCCGGAGAAGCAATAGCTTGGGCCACGCTCGCGCTCAGACTTGAACGGCTGGAGGAGAGTCTTGGTGAGGCTGTGTGGCTCGAGGCGGCGATGGTCATCGAGCGACAACTGCTTGTCTGCTACTCGGCCAGTCGCTCAACCTTGAAGCGTACCTCCGACGGAGGTCTAGAGGCCATTCTCCGGCCGGCAATCTCAGATGCGGTCCAGCGGGAGCACACAAGGCTTCAGATGCTTGAGCTCTGGATCGATAAGTATACAGGCAGCGACATGATCGTGGACGCACGGATGCTCCGGAAGGAGGCGTCGGCGGCTAGGGAGGCCAGCATCTTACGAAACCCTACCGAGGAGGCGTCTACTGACCGAGTCGCCGCCTTGCTGGGCTTGGGCCTCGTTACGCATGCGGGCAAGTCTTTAGCACTTGAGGAGGTCGCGGCTGGAGTTGTGCAGGTAATCCTCACTTCAACACCACTCGTGGTGAGGCAGAAGCTTGAGGAGCTGGTCGCGGCGCTTCGGGCTAACTACGACTACGCCAACAACCCCGAGGCGCGGGCACTATTCAACAGCGTCCTAATTAGGACTTTGGCTTGGCAGTACGAACTCGAGAACATCGAACCGGGCAAGCGTTTGCTTTCGGACTACCTGTTCAATCCCAACGCCAGCGAGGCGGATCTACAACAGGATTATTTGGCCACGGTTCAAGCAGGTACAGGCGGAGGTGGAGTGAGGTCAGAAGCTCGGGCGATAGGACATGGCCGAGCCGATGTGGCCTTTGACATGGGCCTCGTGACGATCGTTGCAGAGCTCAAGAAGACTAACCACAACCGCACTCTGGAGGAACTGCTCGACGATCATGGCCTCCAGGCGACCGCATACCAACGATCCAACGTCCGACTGGGCTTGCTAGTCGTTTTAGACCTTGTGGATCGCGGCGGCACCGGGGAGCACTTCTCCGCATCGTCGAAACTCCTTGAGAAAACCCCTCCGGGGACAACGACATCATACTCCGTAGCGGTATTCAGAATTCAAGGGCGCAAGACCACACCGTCTGCTATCAAGAAATCCCCAAAGCGCAAGCACTGGGCACAGACATAAAAGCGTTAAATCCAGCACGACGGCGCAGATGGCGAGACTAAGGCCATATAAGTCAAGTACATCGTTCGCCACAGACTATAAGGCCAAGCCAACAGCTTGAACGCTCAGCCAAGTGCGAATGCCCACTTCGGGTCTGAAACAGCCCGACCTTAGTGGCTGCTCCTAGCCGACTCCGGTCTGATGCGATTGGCTCGAGCCGGCCACTTCTAGCCGTGTCCTAAATAACGTTTAGGATAGTTCGGTGATACCGCCCAGCTCAGAAGAGTAGGAAGTGTCTCTTACTCTCCACCAGCACTCGATTTTCTTGGCCCACTCGGAGATCATTTTCCCGCCAGCCCCACGATGAAGCGCGTCATTGACCTCTTCTGCCCATATCGCAATCTGCCGATGTAGCTGGGGAGAGATCGATTGTTCCTGCCAGATGCGGTTCAGATTGAGGGTCGCTCCGAGCTTGAGCGCTAGAATCGAAACTGTGTAGGACGTGATGTTGGCTTGGAATGCCGGGAACATGGGGCGGATGATCTTGTGAGCAGACTTGAACAGGATCGCCTTCGCGATCATCTGTTTGTACTGCTCCTGATCCGGTATCACGTTCTCACCAGCACTTTCCCTTTCCATCAGCTCATCCATGAATGCTTGGAAGTTTTTCTGACTGCCGAGGCTGACGATATGGGGCTTCTGATCCCAGGCAAACAGGAATTTGGCTAGGTCGGGCTTGGTAAGTTTGCGGTAAGGGGGGATTGTCGCCTGGAGTTTTTTCTTCTGTGCAGGGGTAGTTGCTTCCTTCTCCAGCATCACCTTGTAGCTGCCAGCTGAACGCTCGTAGAACCAGCGTCCAACGCCATCGGGGCAGTAAGTACGCATGGACAGTTTTTCCAACTCTCGATGGAAGGGCTTGTTGGCGGACAGGTCGGACTGTTTGACAACGTTCTGGCTGTTTGCATACCGCGAAATATTGGCAATCAGCTCCTCATCATCAGCCTGCCCGGAGCGGAGCACGATGATCTTGGCCGGAACTCGGACACTGGAAAGATCAATGTCCGGGTGCTTTTTCTTGGCGAAGTAGATGGATGCAGTAGTCTGACCGCCATTTACAATCTGCATGCCTTGGAGCCAGAGAATGCCTGTCGAACCATCTGCGGCGGTGTCGAGCTTGGCTTGGTCGGCAACAACGACGATGCCGTTGTTATAGGCCATGAAACGGTCGGGGTGGTCGCGCAGGCTGTCACGGATTCCCTTGTTGACCCCCTTGCTGCTAACTCCCAGAAAGGAGCGCACGTTTGCCTCAAGGATGCGGGGACCATACTTCTCGTAAAGGAATCGCAGGGCTTCGCCTGGTACGGCTGTCAGGGCATAGTCATACTCATCGTCACCGGATCCAGGAACCCATACGCTAGGCAGGGCAGTCCCGCAGATGTCCCTGAAGTTTACTACCAGTTCATCCCGCGGACGCCCCTGCTGCCAGTGGTTGAAGAGGCGTTGAATGTCCATGATCTCTAGGCGGACCTGCTTGCCCTCGACCTCCTGCGGTGCATAGTTTCTCGTTTTGGCTACGGCATCCGTGATGACGAAAATACGGATGCTATCCAGCGTCTTGAAGATGCGCTCGACTTCGGTAACAAGGGCATAGGCATCGTTGGTTTCATCGAGCTTGCCGGATAGCTGGCCTGTTGCGCAGAACTTCAGAAACTGCAGCCCTTCCTTGGCAGCCTTTCCTGCTTCGGAGTCTGGAAGCGGCTCTAGCTCATCCACTCCCTTGTAGAGACTGACAAAAAGATCGAGGCGGTCTGGGTTGCCAGAGTCATCAATAGTGTCGGATACGGAGTAGCCGCTGATTTTTACCTTGTACGTACCTACCTTCGCTTCGTAATGGCAGACAGTTGGTTCAAAGGTGATTCCCTCTTCTGCCATGTGTGTCATGACATGCTCGGTGAAAACGGCCTCAGGAGGAATGGGGGCCTCTCCTGGGCCAATATCCTTTTCAACTTCATCGCGGATCGCGGCCTGCGTTTCACGCAGAAAGTCGACGAGCTCCATCAAACGACTCCTAAATGTTCGAGTACATCACCCATTGAGTGGTTGTTTGCCGTAACTAGAGAAAGGTCCAGCTCATATGCGGCATGGCGAATTGCCGAAGAAACGTTGAAGAGGGTTAGCCTGGGAAACTCCCCGTCCACAAGATGCAACCTTGTGTCGGTCAGCAGGAATCGACGTGTATAGACTGTCGCGTGCATGTCCAGATATCCGGCCTTATGGAGAGCCAGCTCGAAAAGGCGCATTGCGGCGGGGTCAGCGTCAAGGCGCTGCCGAGTTGCATCAACGAGCTCAGTGAGCGTTTTACCCGCCTCCTGAGCGCTGAATCGAAGCCCGGCCAGAAAGAGAGGCGGGCAGTTGGTGTCATCCAACTGCTCAAGTGAGCCAATCCGAACTGGGAAGCCGTCCGGAATCATTGTCGACTTAATTTCCACGCTGCCAAGGCCGATCTGGAAGTCGTGCAATCCGTCATGCGGACCTTTCCATGCATCCACTGCCGTAAACTGAAGGATTCCCGCATCCAGCAGAAGATTCAGAAATCGCAGCTCCCCGACCAGCCCCAGCTCCTTCTCTGGGCCTAGGCCTTCTCGTCCCTGACGCATGAACTCCTGCCACCCCCGTACCCGCCCGAGGAAGCGCTGATAGAGCGTTTCCTCGGGAGAATCGCTGAATGACTGGAGTAGGTGCACGATATCGGAGACTACCTTGGCAAACAGTTCAAGACTGCCTGCGGGCTGACGAACAATAGCGAGCCAATTGTGGTTGCCGCCAGTTTCTCCGAGTGTGGCTCGCTCCATACGGAAGCCCTGCCCTTGGGGAAGCTGCGTCGCCGGTGCGATTTTTGTAGTCGCAAATCCGACTAGAACCGCCTCCTCGTTACCTGGTGAGTGTCGGGCGGCCTTGATTCGGCAGGAGCCCGTCTGCTGAACCAGATCTATTGCACGCCAGCCGGGAGTGGAGGCGTTGCCAGGTAGTGCTCTCCAGACTCCCAGAATTTCGAGGTCACTCACTTGAGCCATACTGCTGCTCCCAAAGCACATTGGTGACCAGATAGGGCACGGATTTGCCGGCATTACTGGAGGGGAAGCTGATGGCAAATGCCACGACAGGTGTGGTTACACCGCTGACGTCTGAGTCCTCGGGATCCAGTAGTGAAATGATAAGGAGCCCTTTATCCGGTCGAGGTTCTATTCCATCTGCACCCAGGCCTTTTACATGCCTAATTGCAGGACCATTGGGGGTCTCGGGGGGCTCTTTGCGTCTGGAGCGCCCCGGGTCTTTCACCCAGGCCCGTTTGGTTAACTCAAGCGCTGCGTTCCATCCGGCCTCATCAAGATCCATGGCCTCATCTTGGGGGGATAGCAGTCTGCCGATGGAGTATTTGCCTTCTCCTTCGGTTGCCTTGTTCTTTCGCTGCATCATTCTGACTGGGCTGCCTACGACATCTAATGTCCTCTCTGTCCCACCGCCTATAACAGCCACCGTCCAAGATGTCAGTTCCCCGGAAAAACTCATTTCTTCAATGAAGTCTGCCAGAAGATCACTCTTTACCTTTCTTGAGTCGGGATGGGTCTGATAGCCACGCAGAAAGCGGGTAACCGATTGCGCTGTAGCGTTGGTCCACTGAATCCCGCTCCAGCTATCCTTCTTACCATTGCGCTGCTGCGGAGGGATTGGGGAGGGACTTCCAAGCTCATCAGCAAGGGTCATGAGAGTCGACAGATTCTTTTCCAGAATATCCTTGTCGGTGTAAAAGCTGACGGTCTCGACGACATCGCCACTGAAAGAGAGATACAGAGTTTTGGCTGTGCGCATCTTCAGCGGCGATGTGACCATAAGTACCGGGTGAGAGCGCACCTTGAGGCCATACTCCCTAGGCGTCAGCCTGCTCTCCATCATGAAGTCGAACTCGGCCCGCAACTCCTCGGCGGCGTCGGCAATATGTTCGAACCACTCAACCAGATCATTGGTCGTGTAAAGGCGGCACAAATCGAGGTAGCCGGGCCGGTAGCCAAACCAGCGCCCCATCTGCATCAGGGTGTCGTACATCTTGGATGCGCGCAGGAAGTAGCTGGTGCAGAGCCCTTCGAGGGTCAGCCCCCGGGCAAGCTTGTCGCCTCCAATAGCAATTACTTTTAGTCCCGTTGCGCTGTCGGCATAGTCAAGAACATCCGTGGCCTTGCCGTTGATCATGCGCACATCGATTTCATCAAGCACATCCAGCAGCACAGCCTCGATGTCCTGCCAAGAGGTAGCAGGGTGGCGCGACTCTTCCTCTATCTGGGCTGCGATCTCGTGGCTGGTGCTGACAAAGTCTCTTTCCCAGAGGCTCCTCAATTCCGCCAATGCGCTCAGATGGTCGGTGCGTCTCCTGAATCGCTGCTTCAGGCCGTGAACGTAGCCCAGAACCTGGCGGTGGACATGCTGCTGCACCTGATTGAATCTGGTTACGTGAATCAGCATCGAGCTGTGCTGGGAGCCCTGTCCACGAAGGCCTCTGATCGCGCATGAAAGAACGAATGCGTGTACGGCCTCGGTCAGCGAGGCAGGCATTGCGTCCTGACCTTCAAGCAGTGGGATATGGCTGCTTTTGTGGCTGACCGGCATCCAGCCACTCTTGCCGTCTTGGGAGCACTGATCCTTAACTATTCGGACTAGGTTCAGTGCACCTGTGCGTCCGCTCTCACCGGCGAGTCCGAATACCCTCGAAGGCCCTACATAGCTGGACGGCGCCGAGAGATTGGTGATGAAGGCAGAGGGGAACAGGTCCGGGCCTTCCTTGGCGGTTTCACCATGCTCGTGAATGTAGATGTTGGCGAATGGGGTAGCGGTATAGCCGACATAAGCCTTTCTTGAGAACGCATGGAGAATTTGGCGGATCAGGCTGTTGATGGCTGTCGGCTCATGATCCAGATCGGGGTTGCCGTCTTCGTCGACAACTTTCTCGCCAGTGTCGACAGATGCGTGGTCGGCCTCGTCATCAATTATCAGCAACGGCAGATGTGTAACGAGCGGGCGACCGCTTTCCGGATCCTTGGTTTCGGCTACATGGGACTGGATCCAGTTGAGCAGCCGCGTCAGAACCGTCTTGTTCTTCTTGACGACAAACAGCCACGGGCGCTGCTCCGGAGAGACGCCCAGATTCTTCGCAAACTTGGTGTTGAAGTCGCCGGTTTCCGTTCTGTTGGTCACATACTGGGGGCGCAGTGCCGGAGATGGGTCGATTTTGCCGACCCCGATGAGTTTGTTTCCTTCACCTTCGATGGCACTTGTTTCGTAGCCCAGAAAGCCCTCGTCCAGACGCATCTGGGTCTGTGCTCGCAGGTTGTTGTGCAGCCCTGCAAGCACAATGATGATCTTGTAACCGGCATCTGCTGCCTTGCAGATGAGGCCAGTGTAGTTGCCGGTCTTGCCCGACTGTACATGGCCAACCACCATCCCTCGTCGATCCCAAGCACCATCTCGCTTTGGGTCTTCAAGCATCGACAGAACGTTGTCAGTGGTCTTGTCCAGTGCTTCCATGGCGCTGAGGGGCAGTTTCAGCTCCTGCCACTCACGGTAGCGCCGCCAGTATCGCCAGTCCTTTTTCCGATCGCTTGGTTGCCAAGGCTCATGTCCAGTGGTGTCAATCAGAGATGAGTCATCCCCAACCCAGACACTGAAGCGTCTGATCAGCTCCTCCGTGACCGAGTCGCGATCCAGGCCCTCGGCCTTTCCCGGCATTATCTTCAGCACCATGTCGATCTTCTGGGAAATGAGCTGAGGGGTGATCGCCGACTTGTCCTTTTCATCAGCCAGCATTTCCTGAACGAACTTGACCACACTCCATTTGTTTTCCTCAGACATGAGGCGTCACTCCTTAAAGACTTTCTGGCAAAGCGCTGATTAGGGCAGGGTATGCGTGGAACGGCTCCACTTGCTTCAGCTGCTCCTTTGCTGCGCTGGGGGAATAGCCCTTTCTTTCGATCATGTTGCGGTACATAACCATCATGATGTCGCTGACTTCTTGAGGCGGCGTCTTGTCGAATCCTGTGCAGGGGGTGTCCTTGTTTTCGGCGGTATCTATCCAGATTCGCTGAACCGGAACCGTCTCCTCGATCACGCGGAGCATTGCCTTGAGCTGGGGTAGAAGGCTGCCGGCATCATCCAGAACCGCTCTTATTGCCGGATGTTCCGTATCGATCCGATATCGCATACCGTCCGCAAGTCTTTCGACCTTCCAGGCCTCTGCAATCTGTCTGTTGCCCAGCATGGTCGGCTTGCCTCGATGGGCAAAGGCTCTTCTTGCGCGGCCGCGCGTAACCTCGGCAAGTCTTGTCAGCCAGTCCCGCAGATACACTGGCGGCCGTGCAGTTGATTTCCTGATGTCGATCTTCCAGTCCGCATCTGCGGAGTTGGGTATGTCGAGGCGAATTCGCGCAAGGCGATGAGCTTCATCCTTAGTCCATGAACGTCCTGTACCAAGACCTAGCCAGCTGCCTGCCACCAGCAGTCTTTTGTTTCGATAGATGTAGAAACCCTGCTGTGCAGTCCAGCCTTCCGGGCCTGCCAGGCGCTCGAAGTCTCCGGGAGAGAGCATGTCCTTGTGCGGCAGAACGTGGCACTCGGCCTCGATATCCTTGCGGCTGGGGTGTTTGAATACCGGAGGGTTATATGGCTTTCCGGGATGATCCGTCATGAAGGGATCCCAGGGTTTGACCGGCTGGCCATTCAGTAGAATTCGCAGTCGAGGCCTAGTGCCTTCCAGGTATCTGTGAAACACCATTCCCAAGTGCTGTTCGACTTTGTCGACCAAATTGAGAAAGTCCTGCACTGTTGTCCCTGGCGTGACGATGCGATCCAGTTCTTCCCAGAGAACCAGGGTGCCCGTTGCGCTGGTGAGTCGTTCCAGAAATCCTTCCGAACCGGGATGGGGGCCCTCCAGCAAATGCCAGCCGTCGTCGGCACTGCTTGCCAGGAAGTCGAGATCCCAGCGGAGGGTATGTAGGCCATCGGAGCCACGTGTGGCAACGGTCATCCTTCGGCACTGAGAAAAGGACGCAGTCTTTAGGCCGAGGCCGAAACGACCCAGATCGCCTGCCGATCTCTCCTCAAGAGGATTCCGATCGCCCAGACGCATCGCCCGATCGAGTCCGTCTGCAGTCATCCCCGAACCGTTGTCCAGGCAAAGCACACGGCTTTCCTGCTCAGACCAGATGAATTCGATATGTACTTCGTTCGCGCCGGCAGCAATGCTGTTGTCGATGATGTCTGCCAGAGCTGTCTGGGTGTTGTATCCCAGCCCACGCAGTGCTTCGACCATGGCGCTGGCCTTGGGAGGAGCACTGCGGCTTTTGAAGGAGGATTGCATGGCTGGACTCCCTGTCTTCACAGCTCTTCTATCGAGCTGCCTTTCCGAGGTTGATGATACGGGCGACCACGCTGGCGATTTGATTCGCCAGAAGCGGGGGAACCGCGTTGCCAACCTGGTGGAACTGTTGGGTTCGGTTCCCCAGAAAGAAATAGTTGTCCGGGAAGGTCTGTAGCCGGGCTGCTTCACGAACGGTAAGGCTGCGGCACTGCCTTGGGTCGTAGTGAATGAAATAGTGACCGTCCTTTGCAATGTGGCTGGTGATCGTCGTGGACGGAATCCCCCTGCGCTGAACACGGAAACGATCGCTGAATTTGCCGGTTTTCCAGTTCTTGTGGTCCGGCTCCAGCCCCGGGAGATTGAAGTCGTGATGGCCTTTGGGAGAGTCTTTATAAAGCTCGGCGTACTCAGCCGCGTATACGTATCTGCGCAGGTCGGACTCCATGTGTCCGCGAGCCTCGTGGTTTAGCCAATATCTGAGACGATCATCAAGGAGCCAGCCATCCAGATGTGTGCCTGTCAGCCCATCCCATTCGCTCTTGCGGTGAATGCGGAGTGCACCATTGCTCATCCCCTCGCCCGAGAATGTGCTTGCAAGTATTTCTAGGCGCTTTGCGAGTGTGAGTCTGCGGGGGACATCAGTCAGCTTGCTGCACTCGTGACTCAGCATCTCCAGGTTCTGGCGAATTAACTCTGCCCATGCCTCTGGAGAGTCCTTCATTCGTGTGAGTGTGCTTCGCAGAGGTGGGAGGCGGCCAATTACCTGGTCGATTGAGGGCCCAGTCGAGGGAACAAGTTTGTGGTCGCCCAAGGCGCCGAAATATTCCTCCGAAACCCCGAGCAGAATGACCCGGTGTCTTGCCTGCGGGATCCCGTAGTTCTCTGCTCGGATGATGTAGTTTGCCGGGTCGATGCTATCCGGAGATGCGCCATCCTCGAAAATGTCGTCTGCCACGAGCGAGCAGATTCTGTACTTGGGGCCGTTGCTGTTTTCTCCGAATGCCGCATCCGGATCTGAAAGATCCTGCAGGATCTTCGGGAACATCTGCTCGCCAGCGACACGTGACGAGAGGATGCCTTTGACGTTTTCCATTACGAAGACGGCGGGGCGCTTCTTCTGGATGATGCGCAGGTACTCTCGGTACAGGAAGTGGCGATGGTCGTCCTCTGCCCTGTAGTTTTGCTTGCCGCGATTTCTCGCCCGGCCAACGATAGAGTAAGCCTGGCAGGGGGGGCCACCGATCAGAACCCATGGTTTGGTCTCGTCCAAGCGGGACTTGAGAATGCGATCGAGACGTTCGTTGCCCTCTGCGGTACCCAGTTCGAGCTGTTGCGCCTCTTGTTCGGCGTGCCTCCAAGCATCCCGAGTTCTGCTGGTGTATGGAGGAGCGGCATCGGCGGTTTCGCAGAAACTGTAGTATTCCTCTAGATCTTCAGGCTGGTTGCGCTTGAGAAGCCTGTAAAAGGCCCTCAGTTGAAGAGTGGAATGTGCAGACTTTTCCATTTCGGCTGAGACTTTGATTTCAAAGGCCTCGCCCTGGCTGTCCCTATAGGATGAAAAGCCTTCTCCAAGGCCACCTGGGCCTGCAAAGAGATCTACTACCTGAATGGGGTGGGTACGACTCATGAATCCACGCTGTATCGAAACGGTTCAAGATGGACATCGTTGAACCTGCCCGAAGATCCCGAATGATGTCGGGCATCAGGGGGAAGGACACGAAACCTGAGATGCTGGTGCGCAGGTTTTTGCACGCCCACGGCTATCGTTACCGGCTGCATCGCAAGGATTTGCCGGGAAAACCAGACATTGTACTGTCTCGGCTGAGGGTCTGTATCTTCGTACATGGGTGCTTCTGGCATCGCCATCCTGGGTGCCGATTTGCTGTGCTTCCCAAAACTCGAACAGAGTTCTGGGAAGCCAAATTCTTGGGGAATGTGGCAAGGGACGAACAAGCGATTAAGTCTCTGCATGAATCTGGTTGGAGGACGATTGTCGTATGGGAATGCCAGCTTCGCGGGTCATCGACTGTTCTGCATGAGCTGCTTGGGGAGTTGCAAAAGCTTGCCTCGCGTTCCCAAGGTCGCCTAGATCACCCCGCCTTATGATTCTCGTTGAGAGCAGACAGTACCGGCTCGACCCATGGATGGCATTCCCATCCACCAGAGTCCGTTTTCTTAAGGTAGTGTCCGAGAGAGCCCAGCAAAAGGCGACGAATTTCCGTCATGGGGTATCCGAGCACTGCCTCCGCATGTACGGCCCTGTCGCCCGGGTTGTCAGAAAAGTATCTCAGAAGATCGAGGGCAATCATGCCCAGCTGCGAGGTTCGCTCGACCAGCGCACTCTCGTTCAGGAGCGGGGGGGCTATCGGACTTATGAAGGTCTCTTGTTCACTGGCCAGATCTTCAAGTCCTGGGATGGGCGCGCCTGACTCTCTTGCGCGGTACGAACCGATGCTTTCCTGCAGGTTGGTAGCGGTAGCCCTGAGTGAACTGTCGTCCACATCCGGCATTTCTGGATCATCTAAAGACGCGGACCACTCCCAATCCATATCTACTCCGGATAGGTGCGCTGATTCCGGGGGCAGCTCGGCCACAGAGGAGGGAATGATACCAGCGCTGTCTTGAGTCCTTCCCGCCCGTTCCCGGAACAGCAGCTGCATCTGCACAAGTCTAAACAGCCGGTGAGCGTTGCGATGCTCTCTGAGAAAGTCCACCAGCAGCCCGCGGGCTTGTTGTTCAAATCTCAGCGCCGCCAGCGAGGCTACAGCCTTAGTTACACCAAGCGGTAGGCTTCCCCTAAAGCAGTCCTGCAGCAGTTTCTCGCAGGAATCTGTTTGATCAGGAAGCACCGGCGGTAAAAGATTCTGGATGAGAACGGCCCACTCTGCGGAGCTACATTCCTGGTTGGCAGGCCTATCTAGCTGTATGCAACCATCGACAACAGGCCAATATTGCTCGCGATATTTGACCGCAGGCATGCCTTCGTCGAGCTTGGTTGAGCAGACGATCCGGTCAATCTCTCGACCGTCGGACATTACTCGAATGATTTCTTCCATCGCCTGATCCGTGCTGCTCAGCTCCATACCTTGGGCCGCCATAGAGGCCTTGTGCCATATGATGCCCTCAAGATGGTCGGTATCCAAGTGTGAAGTGGGTCACGAGGTAGCCTGAGCCTCCGCAGGCTAAAAATCAGGCAGATGCATCCGCGATGATTTGACTCCTTGAACCTATACGTCAGCCGGTGTGCTGCGTTACTGATCTTGGTCATTCTTTCCATAGAACATCTCTTCAATCTCATCGGCAAAAGGCGTCTTTATATCGTCGGGAACTGGGGGCATGCCGGCTAGCAGGCCGATCCGTTTTCTGTTGGCGGGAATGGCTCTGAACGCTGGAGTACCATTTATGGTTATCAGTACGCTCTCGCCCTGTTCGGTGATTTTAATTATCTCATTTAGTTGAGGCGTTACTTCTGTTATGTCCATGCTTTTCATATTTTTCTCATGATTTGCGGTTTTGATAAAATTCGTAGAAGTGCTCTCTTGCGATGTTCTCTTTTACAAGAGCCATGCCGAACCAGCGGTAGCTCCATAGCAAAAGCTCCCGTAGATTATTTATGACATATGGTCTGGTTATGTTTTCTGGCAGTTCTTTTAGGTAGATATCTGTGTTTACGGTTGCTGGTATCAGTATGTCACGACCATTTTCATCTTTTCCTATCCATGTGGTTTTGTAGGAAAAAGTGTAGTCTGAGTGGGCTGTAAATATGCAATATTTCGTATCTGGGCTCGGGATTTGTGCTTGGCATATTCTTCTGTGTATTTCAACTGATTTATCTATAAGTTTCTTTGGTTTGATATTTATTTCAATAAGAAATTCCGTGAAGTCTGAAAAGCCGATTAGTTTGGCTTTATGATCTAGGAGCTCTTCGGGGGTTGCGGTGATGTTCTCCTGTTCGATAAGCATGTTTTTCAGGGTGATAATTAGAACTTCTCTATCGCTCATTCGTGCTCTCTCGGCATTGCTGGTTTGTTCAGTTTGAAAGGCGAGGAGGGCGCTGTAAAGACTGGTTTGGGGATGGTAGCTAATTGTTTGGTTATAAATTAACTATTTTGTTAGTTATTTTGCCTGCTGTAACTTGTTGTGGTTCTTGGGTGTTTGCGAGGCATGGTTTATTTTCAGTAGCGTCGTATCGAGCGAATCATATTTGGCGTGATCCGACGAGTGGTCGTCGATAGCCTTGCGGGCTTATCAAAACCTTCTGGGGGTGCGTTGCTTCAGTGTGGGTGCGCTTGTTGAGGGTCGCTTGGCCCGGTTCTGGTGGTGGGCGTGCCTGTGTAAGGTTAATTTCGCTGCGTTTGTTGGTTTAAATTAGGGAGTGCGCACTGTGAGGGGTTCTTACACTTAACATTTACACAGTAAATTCTTTAACTTGTGATGAACAAATTTTAACTTGAAGTATGTGTAAGGGAGTTGGTTGGGGAGGCTGCTCTTTTAGGATTGATTAGGGCCTGGCTTGTTCGCGGCGTCTAAGAATTTGACAAATGCTGTCTTGACTGTGTGTTATTGTCTTTTGTTGAGTGAAAGTTGAAACGTTCCGGTGTCCTAGCTGGCGTCCGAGGCCTCAATTCCTATCGAGTGACTTACAAGGGGGCTCAACCAGATTTGGCAGAGAATGAATCGAGCACCAAGGCAGGAATGAGAACGCTGGCACTGAAGTCGCAGACGTGTCGCTGTTTCTGATTTTTTGCGACACGTCATGTAGTCATGTCGCTAACGACGACACATTTTATAGATTCAGACGGCCGGAGTGAATCAAGCTGCAGGCAGGACGCCGGCTTCAAAAACCGGCGTATCTTGCTCAATCTTCAGCACGACACCTGGGAGTAGAACTCTATTCGGTGTTCGCCCATTCCCCGACCCCGGGAAGCCCTTTGTAGCGCTCTGTAAGCGTTTCTGAGCATTCGGGTTTGTCGCTGGTGCGCATTCCTGGAATCGTGCTCATAACGCGCTCTGCGCGCGTTGTATTTGATGCGCTAAGCGCTGTCGAGGCTGCACGGAGTTTTTCGACCAGCTCAAGCCTGAATTGATCCGGGCTCTCACTTGCAAGGCGCTTGTAGAGTCGAGTCTGTTCTCTACGCTTTCTCCGCATCTTTTCCAGATGATCACGATGCACCTGAATTCTGCGAGCGAGCTCTTGGTTCGGCCGGGATTTGATATGCGGCCGAATTAGAGTATCAAGGTCGCTTTGTAACCTATCCAGATCCGGAAGGTGCCTGAGCCAAGTCATTACCCGATCGTAAAGATCTACACCGGCGCGACTCGCTGACTTTGTGGCAAAAATGGCACGGTCATCAGTCTTGTCATTTTTTGGAAGTCTCTTGCAGCAGTAGCTGGCCCAACGGCCGGGCTGGCTTATAGGCTTGATGAGGACTGCCTTGTTACTTGCTACTTCCTTGTAGTCGGAGGCAAATACCTTTCTTAAGGCCTTTTCAACTAAGGGTAAGTGACTTGGGTGGATTTGTAGGGCCGCATGGAAGTGCAATCCCGGGTTGCATCCTTTTCGGGTTGTTTCGTCTTCAAGCACTGCAGCAATCTCTGGTGGAGAATACGGAAGGTTGCGGATTTTGCGACCTACGTAATCTGCTGCTCCTCTAGAGGCTTGGTCCGCATTGGTTGCGGTTGTTTCCCCAAGATTACAAGTAATTGCAGCAGCATTCTCTTGGCTCCCACAGGCTGCGATTCTAAAGACCTGCTTCAGGTCCTCCCGGAGATTTTTCCATACCGGGAGCCTGAGATTTTGGAAAATCTGCTTCGCCAATCGCTGGTTGTTAATTATCTCTATTTCTAGATCTAGCCTTCTATCTATCTCTTCTTCTGTCAAAGAATAACTAGATAGATAGTTATCTATAACTACAAGCGAAATGTGGTGCAGGTAGAGATCAATCAGAATCCCAATGTTTACTGGGGTTTGCCGGCGCCTATGGCTCTTGCGGGAGCCGGTTGAACGGTACAATTCTTCCATTTTTGACTCGCGACCCTTTCCTCAGTTGGAGGTTTGGTTTGACTTCACAAGTCGTTCGTTTTGCCACTGTTCGATGGCCTGAGAGTCCCAGGCCACGGCGCGTAACCCGAGCTTCACAGAGGCGGGGAAGCTACCTGCCTTCATCAGGTTATAGATGTGTGAGCGCTTGAAACCGGTCAGTTCCTCGACCTGGGGTAGGCGGAGGAACCGGCGGGGATAACTAACGGCTGACTGAGTAGGCAGGGAATGGATGTTCATCGAGGAGTCCTTAGCGCATAGCGCAGGTTGGTTTCTCGCTCAATACAACCTTGCGACGCGGCAGATGTCATTCCATTTGGATTTCCTTTAAATCCAACCGGATTTTTGTTCCCTCGGGCCGTTCTAACTCGTCCGCTGCTTTACGCGCCCTATTCGCGTCTGCGAAAAGGTTGCGTAGGTTCGTAGCTCCGAGGCCGAGTATGCCTTTGTACTTTTCCTCAATGGCTGCAACGATAGATTGCTGGTTGTGCCTTGGGCGGGAGTCATCCTTCAGCATTTCTATAAGCTCGGATATCACTACCAAATGATTCGCGTGCGTAGGTGGTGAGGATGTCAATGGCGCACTTCCAGATGACGTAATCGCTTTTTTCAGCTCTGTTCGCCTGAAAAGGAAACGCAGGGAGCTTCGCTTGGCTGAAAGCTCCCATTCAACCTGGAGTAGCCGAGATGCCGCGGGGTCCGGGGCGTCAAACACATCGCCAAGCAGGTAAAGCGTCGTGTCGTCAGCCCCATTGAGCGCGTCCTCGGGGTTGAGAACCAGATACTCACCAACACCATACACGGAGGCTCGGCTATCCAGCTCTTCGCCCTCAACCATCCTGAGGCGTACATAAACTTGGAAAAGCTTCAATTCCGTGCAATAGCCGGCCAGATCTTCCATGGTGAGTTCAGGATCATGTTTTCGCAGTAGGGCAAGCGCCTGCTTTGGCGTTAGCCACTCGGCTTCTGTTAGAAGGCGGGACATGGATGATTCACCCTTGATGGATTTATGCGAGTTTCAGCGTCACGACGTTGGAGCAGTCTTCGCTCGTCAGTCGATGGAGGTAAGTTCCGAGCTTTTGCCAGGCTTCGGCCATTTCTGCGGCATAGCTATGGCGCTGGTAGATGCGCTTCACCTTGTTCTCTTCGGTGTGATTCAGGCAGCGCTCTGCTACCTCCGGCAGGACGCCCAGCATCGTCATGAGGGTGGCCCCGGTTCGCCTAAGGTCATGCGGAGTCCACTTGCCACCGGGGAGAAGGAGGGCGTGTGCCATTGCGCTGCGATTGCTCATGATCTTCTGGCCTGGTGCCCGTTGCCTATCGCCGATCTGCTTCGTAACTGTTTTCGGGCAAACCGGGCCGCTGTTATCGGTGTTCGGATAACACCAAAAGGAATTGCCTGTGATCTCCCTTAGCCGAAGGAACTGCTGTATGGCGAAATCAGAAAGCGCAATCATGTGAGCCTTCTTGTTCTTGCTGTTCTCGGCCGGAATTGTCCAGGTACGCTTGGCGAGGTCGACGTGTTCCCATCTGGCTGCCAGCAGTTCGCCGATGCGACAGCAGGTGGAGAGCGCGATCCAGATTGCGGCCTGGGAAGTAACGAGTAGACCGGCTGTGGGGACTTGTTGGGCGAGAGCTCTGATTTCGTCCTCGCTTAGTACGCGATCACGTTCGACATCTTTGCCGCCGATCTTGGCTTTTCGGATGCTGGCTGTCGGGTCGTTATCGATAAGGTCGCGATCCACCGCGAAACGGAACATCTGGCGCATTAGCGAGAAGATCAGTTTCGCCATGCGGTTGACCCCCCGGGACAGAAGCTTGTCCGTCACTTCCGTGATGTGCCCCTTTCTGACGTCTTCGACGGCCAGGTGACCAATCAGAGGCAGCACATCCTTGTTGAACATGCGGCGCACCTCGGCGCCGCCGTCCTTTCGGTTGACCAGATCGACACGTGCCCAATGCTCGAAAAGCTCAGCTACCGTTTTGCGGGCAGCTTGGCGGGCTAATGCAGCTTCGGATGCTGCTCTTTCTGCTTCGAGCCTGGCGATCTCGGCGTCTCTTGCAGCCTTGCGGGCAGCTTCCTCGGCTTCGAGATGCTCGCGAACGTCCGTAATTCCGCTCAGGTACAGTTCTGTCAGCTCCCGGGCACGCTGACGGGCAGCCTTGAGCGTCAGCCCCGAGGTGCCATCCCGGTCATAGGAACCAATTGGAAGGCGCACTCGAGCACCGGTTGAGTCGGTGTAGCGGTAGTAGAAGAGGCGCTCGCCGTTGGGTCTTATGCGTGCCAAGAAGCGGCCGTGACCTTTTGGAGCGGACTCGTTGAGCCAGATGTCCTTAGGGCCGGGTTTGGTGCTCATCTGGCGGTCTGTGATGTCTGCCATTTCGTCCTCCGTATCGATGCGCGAGCGGTAATCGCCGTGCGTGGATGCGGGCGAAGGCTACAAGCTCAGGGCGTACGCCAAAATGAGGCATTATCGACGGGGTAACTAAATGTTACGAAATGACAACTGTACGCAGTGCTCGGAAGATCGACTCATCGAGTCCATGAGCAAAGAGCAGTGCAATTAGCATGGAGCCCAAGCGGGATCGGAGTTGGGGCGCTTGCCTCACTCTAAAGGAACCAGCTGTTCTTTGCCGTCCTGCAGCACCTCGCGTAAGGGAGGCTTACGCAACGCATCGAGCATGTGCTTCAGCGTATCCCTGAGGTCCTCTACCGAACCCTCGCTAAGCTCTGCTGGATGTTCTGTCCACATGCTGATATCGCCGTTTTCGTCATAGTAAACCTCGTGTATTTCGTAGATTTCGCCTTCGATTGTGTCGTGGCGCATTAGTACTCGATAGTTCCAGTAGGTCATATGAACTTTAGATAGAGAGGTCAGGGGTTTGTGGAGCATTTCAGCCGTAGCAGTAGCCACTGTCTATTACCATATCTGGCGGCCGATGAGGAGGATGTGCGCACCTCGGTAGATTAGGTCACGACTGCACGATAGAGGCACTCAACGTTGGTTGGGCGCGACTCTGATATTGCTTAGGAACAGCCTCTAGCCTTGAGGTTTGATCCTCAGCTTGCTACCGGATAGGCGTTGCCACTCTGCTGTCCATGTCAAGACGATTTTCGGTGACCGTTTGGTGACCGTTTGGGTGTGGATTCGGGCGTAGTCAACAAGACGACAGTGGAAGAAAGATGAGGTAATTATTGATATAAAACAATTGGTTGCGATTTTTAAGTGGTTTTCTGTGGTTAGCTCTGGAAGGGGTTTTACCCTTATGGGGTGCAAGGGGTAGAGTGTTCGAATCACTCCGTCCCGACCAAAAATCCCTAGAAAATCCAGTCACTTAGCGGTGACTGGATTTTTTTATGCCTGATGCTTTTGTGGGGCTTGGGAATTTTGCCCCACTTTTTGCCCCACCCGAGATTTGGGAGTGTTATCTCCCTTCTTTTGATGGTGAGTTGACACCTTCAAGCATTGGATGGGGGCGATGCATTTGCCGACTGGCTCAGGTGGCGAGGTCATGGAGGTAATCGGATTGCTGCGCAGACAGGCAGCAACACTCCGCTCTTTGGCAGAGCGAGTGTATCTTCCCATTCTCCGCTCTTCGCGACATGCAGACATCGCTCAGAAGCGGCCGCTCGGATGTGTCTACGAAACTAGGGTCGATTCAGATTTTCCCAGCTCTCAACCGGAAACGGCGTGAATCGAATGGCGCTATCTGCAGACCCTTGAGCGGCTGGTGGGGTACTCTCGCCAGGAAGTCCGTTTTACTTTCATCTAAGGAGGGGGTATGGCTCAGCAAGCTCAAGCTGTCAGAGGTAGTCAAAAACTGATTCGGGGTCTGAAGGAGCAGCTTGATCTATCTGCAGTGGATCGTGCGGAAGCGGCCAACGAGATTACCGCCAACCAAGCGTTGAGGTTGCGCAAATGGATAAACGCAGTATTGGATGTCCGAGAAAACCCCGTCACCACTTCGCTCGTACAGGATGCACATGGGCAGTTTATCGGCGAGGTGACTCAACTCGCTGATGGAAAACAGTGGCTTGCCCAGGGGTATGGGAAGACCTGGCCTACAGGAGAAGCTTTTGATGATGTGCAGCAAGCGATTGCCTATGTGCGAGGGATCGCAGCGGCTCAGTAAGCAGGTATTATCACCAGTGCTGTGATGACGCTTGAGCTCATCGTAAGACCGCTGCTAACATTTGAGGGCGCCCCGGCAGGCGTATGACACCCGTCTTTAAAGCTGGTAACGGCACTGCCTTGCTAAACGACCGACCGTGAATTCAATCGGTCTGTTGTAGCGGAGACGGGTGACGCTGCGTGATAGGCCGGGAGACGTTCATGGTTACCCTCGCTACTCCTCCGTCCACTATCGACGGTATCAAGCGCCTGGCAAAGGCCATCAAGCGCGAACTTGGTATTACCCACTACGAAGCTCTCGAAGTAGCCGCCCACAAGGCAGGCTTCCAGAACTTCCTGCACGCTAAACGCGCAATTGCCAAGACTGCCCATCAAAGTCATACCACCTATGTGACTGTGTACTGGCGTGATCTCGGATCTGGCGTAGCTTCCGCCGGGCGATACACCGTAGAGGTTCGCCTCAAGCACCCTCTTCCCGAGCTGCTTGCTGGCGGTCCACGGGTCGGTGGCCCTTACCTGAGAAAGTTTAAGCTCGAGGCACCCGATCACCTCGAAATGCGCACGGATGCACCCAGCCAGATCAGTGCAATGCAGTACCTGGATCAAGCCAGTGCTGCTCTGCTCTTCATGAGCGCCACTGGCCTTGTGAGAGTGTTCCGGCGAGAAAACGTCGAGGCTATGAATGGGTTGGAAAAGATGCCCAAGGCCGATCACATGACTGGCTGGGAGGATCCCAAAACCGGTGATTGGTTACTGCTGGATGAGCCCTACATTTCGCCGATCGACGGGTTCAGGAAGGACTGGCTGCAGGCACACGGACTGTATCAAGTGGCGCCAAGTTGGCCGGGACTCTACTACCCCGGCCTAGCAGTGCCATACCTGATTTCACCTAGTCAGGATCTGCTCGCAAAGGTACAAGCCCAGGTCGAAGAAATTCCTGATAGCTTTTATCCCAAGGGCATGCCTCAGGAAATGCCTTACGACTCTAAGTTTATTAGCTCAGCCCGCGTCGCCTCCGGAAAGCCTTGGAGATCTCGCGAAATGCCAGTTACCGGCGTTAGAAATGGCGCGATAGCGTATGGCGGCGCGCCCGGCGTTCGCTCTAGATGGCGCCCGGCGCGGAGCATACCACTGGAGATGCACACAACTATTGGGCCTATCCTGCATAAGCTCTGCAACAGTTCTTCTCGTGCCGCTGGCATTACATCAAGGATTTACGAGAAGTTGAATCAAGTGCGATCGCGCCTCGAGGATTGGGCTTACATGGAGCATCCCGAAGGCATTACGGCAGAGGTCGACGCCAAGCTCTACTACGGACCAGCAGTTGATGGCTATAGCACTCCGCAAGACAGCCTCAAGGCCATAGAGACTGTCCGAGATCTGCTCCTTAAGGGGTATGGGGAGTGCAAGCCAAGAGCTCAGATGCTGGCCAAGGTTGAGTCTGCTGTCGCGGACCTTCAGAAAAAGGTAACCCATTAAGCGGTAGTTGCTCCGGCGTGGCCTGCCTTGCTCTACGGGGAGGCCATTGTCGGCGCTGTAGATGCTTACCAAAGCTAACGGGGTAGGTTGGCTACATGCTGTTGAGCTGCGCTTTGGCCTGAATCTTTTTTGCGGATTCGGCGGCATTCTGATGACGAGAGGTGAAGTTTTCCTCATCCGTCAGGCGCGACTTCGCGCAAACCGGTGTACTCAGGATCTGCGTGAGTAAGCTGCCGAAAGGCTCCTGCCGCTGCGAGGTCAATTGCCCCATCTAAGTGCTGCGTGATGGCATAATGAAATTGCATTTTATCTAGGGACCGGACATGCCTCCTATACACCCCGATCATCCGCCATACATTCCCATCATCAAATGGCAGAACGCCGAGACAAAAGTCCTAGAAGCGATCGAGGATGATCCTGGTCTTGTGGATCGTGTTTGGCCCTGCATTGAGGTTCGCGGGGTAACCCATCACGATCTTCTGATGTCTGAGGTGTATCACTCCTGGAAGGGCACAGTTCTTGTGGATTACTCTGACCCAACCGGTCGGTTGAGCCTGCATCGGATGCCGGTATTTGAATCGTTTCTCTCGGTAGCTGGAAACAAGAACTACCCAATCATTCCTGTCATTGACTCCCGCGACGCCGCTCAGCTGAGCAGCAAAATGCAGCAGCTGCTGGCTACGTTCACATCTGTCGTCGTGCGCCTACGGCTTGATGGCCTACGTGTTACTCAAGCGCAATTCGACAGCACAGTAGGGGCTTGCAAGAACCTTCTACTCCTGGGGGGGAGTCCACGGCTAATGGTCGATTTGGGAGAGTGCCCGTCCACACGGTTGCCCCGGGAGTTGGAGGCTTTCGCAGCGGCACTTCGCGGTCTGAAGGAGCTAGGGTTTGTGACAGTTCACGTGGCCTCTGGAGCTTACCCAGAGAGCCTGGTCGACGTTACAGCCATGGCCGAGTGCGAGAGGCACGACTGGACTCTCTGGAAGGAGCTCAACGCCATGGCCCCGGAACTGCTGTTGGGATACTCCGATTACGGCATCTTGTCGCCGAAATGGACCGAAGAGATTCTGAAGAAAATTGCGAAGAAAGTGGTGCTTCGGTACACGCGCGACAAGGACTGGCTGATCCTAAAGGCGGCGGGTAAGAAGAAGGAAGACTCGATCAACCTGTCAGTCATTTTGGTAACGACTTACGCTGCAGACTTCCAGGGAGCTGATTTCTCTCTAGGAGATAGGCAAATGGCTATTCGAGCGGACAGCAAGGTGCCCTATCGAGAGAAGAAAGCCGGGCCTTTAGCCCACATCGTGGAGGCCTGGATTCACCACATTGCCTACGTGCTTAAGAAGCAGTACTGAAGAGATCCAGGGGCTCTTCTTCCACTGGAGCCTCACCCCGTTTCAAGAGGCAGCTTCGCACGGTGTGCCTCAGCTCATCGAGCGTCAGTAGCTCAGCGACGCGTTCCTGCAGCATGTACAGGCTTTTGCTACGCCAGCCTCGCGCAATTCCCAGGCTTCCAAGTACCGATAGACACTCTTCTCGACGAAGCACGGTGGCTAGAACATCTGGCTCTTGGCCTTTGTTTGGCTTGGCAACTCGCACTTGCTTGAACCCGGCATGCTCATGCTCAGGAACCAGCAAAATGCCCCACCAATTGGGGAGAATCGGCAATGCTTTCTTGAGATGCCGCTCAGTCGTCACGAGTGTCACGTGGTCGAAGACGCGAGCATAGCGTGACCCTTGTCCGAGTAATCGCTTGAGCGAGTCTCCCTCGCTCTTGATCTCGTAGCAGTGAAGGTCATACGCGTCGACGATATCTGCCCTGACCTCGCCTCCATTGAGCTGTAGCTCCTCAAGGAGCATGTTCGGCACGCCGCCGCGAACACAGTCCAGATGGTGTGCTAACGCTCGTTTGATTTCTGCCTCACGCATCGTCCATGTCCTAATAGATAAAAGCCCCCGTCGGACAGCCGCGTAGTCTAACGCATGGGGCTGATGGCCGTCTGATCATTTGTCGCACTTTAATCTATGCGAATATGCTACATTTTAGCAGATGATTAGCATAAAGACTCCCCAGCAGCTGCAACATGAACTCCGTCAGTTTTTTGAGCGCGGAGGTCATGTGTCTAGCTCAAGTATTGCAAGGCTTACACGGATGCCGCAGTCGCAGATCTATCGGAATCTTTTTGGCCGCCCGAAGCGCGTCAGCGCTACTCTAAGAGACCTATGCAGATATGCATCTATATCTCTCGAGTGTGAACAGCCTGATCCTCGCTCCTCGGCTATTTTGATGGACGCATTAGGGGCAGTTTGGGATGGTTCAGAGCTGCACGCCAGGCGCCTCGCTGAGCTCCTAATTGCCCATCGGAAGGCGTGTCTGTGACAATGAGCGATGACGTAGAGGTAGGTGAAGCCATGGAAGACGCTTCGATCCCAGTAACAGTCAAATCTGCTTTCGACAGCCTGAAAGCAGCGGGATACCCGCGGACCTACGTCGAGAAGCTCTTGCCCTACTGGTGGGACAACAGTCTTTTCAAAACCACCGCCGGCGCCCTGCAGTTCGCGTTGATCCTGAAGCAGCGCCTGGGTCTTGAAGCAAGCTTTGGCCAGGATGGCCACCTGCAGCTTCAACCGGACTCCCGCCACATCAGATTCAAGCGACGCTCAGATACCAAAGACTCGGAGCTTGCCGTTGCGGCCAGCCTCGGTACGGCCATCGCGAAGCTGGCAATGTTCTGCACCCTAAAGCCTTACGTCCCGCTGGCAGATGATATCCCCACCTTGCGCCGAGAGATCCTCGCCAGCACCGGAGCTTCCCATGTCAATTTTGACGGGCTGCTCAATCTCTGCTGGGATCACGGAGTTCCCGTGCTCTATCTCAAGGAGCTGCCGAGAGCGACTAAGCGAATTACAGGCATGGCCTTGAGCATCAGCGGGCGACCCGCAATTGTCCTGGGCTTCGCAAGCCCCCAGCATTCGAGGCAGCTATTCGTGCTCGCACACGAGCTTGGGCACATTCTTCGCGGGCATCTGGGTGAGGATGGCGTGCTGATCGATGAGGACATCGCTGAGATCGCAGACACCCTCATTGATATGAAGACCCAGCGCAAAGACACCGAGGAACGCGAAGCAGATACCTTCGCCCTGGCTCTTATCAGAAATGAGTACCTCAATCCTTTGGCGGCAATGGGCCGGCTGAACTCACCAACCGCCTTGGCGGCGAGAGCTGCTGTGCTTGGCAAAGAGTTGGGCATCGAGGCTGGCCATCTGATCCTCTCGTATGCCAAAGAGCACAATGAGTGGGCTCGGGCAAATCAAGCGCTGGAGTACAGCCCGTCCCAGAAAAGTGCCATCGACGTGATCGGAATGCACTTTCGAAAAGGAGTGGAATTAGAGGCCTTGAGCCAAGAGAACCAGGAGTACCTCCTGTCAGTCCAGGGATTCGGAGAGTGACGCGCCTTGTACCTCCTCGACAGTGACGTTGCACGCAAGCTCTGTCAGTACCAGCTCGTCCACGAACTGGCTCGCGCCCTAAAGTGCCCCCTGGCTGGGTTTGCAGTGCTGCCGCAGCTTGCGTTTCAGCTGAGGCTTAGGGATCCCCATGCCGCACTGAAAAAGCTCGGCTCCGTAGAGGCCGTTACGCTGGCCACAGAGTTGGTGAGCCTTGCAAATGTTGTGGAGCTGAAGGTCGAGCAATCTAACTACGCGTTAAACATTGAGCGACCGGACATCGATTCCGGCGAGGCAGTCCTATTCGCCGCGCTTCACCAGAGTGATCAGGACAGTTTGCTCAGTGGGGACAAAAGAGCCTTCGTAGCGTTATCTAAGATCAATGACGAGCTAGTCGCCGGCTGCATGTGGGCGCGCATGATCTGTCTAGAGGAGGCGATCATGATTATCCTGAAAGGGGAGTCCTTCGAGCTTGTATCCACAAAAATACGGGCGAGGACTGATGTAGATAGCGCATTGAGCTCGACCTTCGGACGATCTCAAGCCTCGGCACAAGAAGGCGTCATCGAGGCTCTATCGAGCTATGTCAGGGCCCTTGAGCGTGACACGGATGGCAAATGGGTGACTCTCTGCGTGAAACATCCCCACTGCTCTACGGGTGCTACAACCTAAGTCCTGGCTGTTATTTTGCTCCGAATCAGGTGAGTGATAGCTGGCAGCGAACAAAATAAGAATTACCGCCACCTGGCTTCAGATGCTGGCGAAGGAGGACAAGGATGAGCTCAAACCACTCGACGCACGAAACACGCGTCGCCGTACTGGTCGACTGCGACAACGTTTCACCGGGCATCTTGGAGCATGCGCTGCGTGTGGTAGCGCAATTCGGGCGCGTCGTCTTACGCCGTGGTTACGGGAACCACGCCATCGGTCCGTTTCACTTGCAGCAAAGGATGAGCTGAGTGGCGACCTGGTCACTGATAGCTCGACTGGCTAGCCGTAACTCGGATGCCAGGTGAGCTCCTGTGGCCAAAGATCGGGCAGGCGACGGAAGTGGCTCAGCCGTGCCGCGTCCGGCTCGCTTGCACCACCCGGTGTGCCGGCACGCGCAGTTGCGTCAGCAGGTATTCGGCGAACTCCGGCGAGAAGGGCTGCAGGGCAATTGCGCGCTCCATGCAGCCCAGCCAGGCGGCGCTGCGGGCTTCGTCGATCGGCCATTGGGCGTGGAAAGACGGGATGGAGATGGAACCGTATTTTTCACTGAACAGCCTTGGGCCGCCCAGCCAGCCGCTGAGGAAACAGGTCAGTTTATCGCGAGACTGTTCCAGGTTTTCCGGGTGCATGCGGCGCAGGTCGGCCGCGTCCGGCAGTTCATCCATCAGCCGGTAGAAGTCGTCGACCAGGCGGCGCAGGCCGTCGATGCCGCCAGCGGCTTGGTAGGAGGCATCGCCTGTGCCGAAGGGGAGGGTGCTGCTCACGGACGGGGGCTCGCTGAAGTTCGGGAACCGTATCTTACTCGGCGCGCCAGCGGATGATCAGTTGGCATTTCGTCGCGTTCCTTGAGGAACTTGGTGGGCGCCGTGCCGTTGGCGTTCACCTGAAAGATGCGCGCCGGGCGCCCTCGTCGTCGAAGATCACCTGGCCAGGGCCTGCGGAGATCCGCAGGCGTTCGCCCGCCTTGCTGTCAGGTCAACGTTGAGCGGAAAAAGGCTGCAGTCTCTGCGTCTGTGCAGTAGACGTAACAGCCTTTCAGACCCCTGGTCATGAGCGTCCGATAGGTATTCTTGATGATCAGATCAGTTTCTCGTCGGGCAAGCTCAGGATTGGCCTTGCTCAGCTTCTTGTACCCGCGGATGGACTTATCGTGCTGGTCGCGTTTCTCGGGGGCAGTGATGACTTGTCCATTACGTACAACGAGGTCGGGGCCAATGATTACGCCGATGTAGTCTACCTCCAGACCCTGGCAGGTATGGATGCATCCCACCTGCTCGATGGAGCGGTCGGCAATGATCCATAGGCTACCGTCTTGGCTTAGATTCCATTGCCGTCGGTAATCGCCAATGACGATGTCATCGGCTGATGGATCTTTCTTGCTGCGCCAAGGCCAGCAGTACCCAGCTACTACCCGAGCCTTGTTGTGGGCATTCTGAGCTTCAATGGCCTCATGCAGGGCCTGAGGGTCATCGAACACCTGGAAGTCGTAGTCGCTTGGGTCGAGGTGATCATTGGCGGTCGGCCGAATGTCCAGCACGTTATCGAGCCACGCAAGATAGCCATCCGAGCCGCTGCAGCGGAACTGTGACGCTAGGCTGTACTCTTCGACGACTGCTCCCTTGGCTTCTGCAAAATGCCGTATAGCCTGCTTGCTACCGATGTCGCTCAGCGTTACGCGTTGGTCCTCATCGATGAAGAAGACCGTGCACTTGGACGCCCCGATTAGCTCCTTGATTTGGTTCTCACCCAGGTTGGCATACAAGCCACTCTTTTCATTCAGGCGGTGCGCCTCATCCACGATGAGAACATCGAAGAGGTTCGGCTCGGCATCGACGAACGAGCCGGAGCCGGTGAACATGTGTGAGAACTTCGTGCGGGTGAGGGTGCCCACCAGCTTGGTCTCGTAGACCCGTCGTGGTGCTGCATTCTTCGAGACGTACTTGCCGACCAATCCGAGTGAAGTCAGCTTCACGAGGAGATTTAGTGCCAAGACGGTTTTGCCTGTCCCAGGTCCGCCTTCGATAATGAGTACCCTTGGCTGCTCGGCCGAGGAGGACTTTGTAGCCGCGAGCGCTGCTTCATAGACCTCCTTCTGGTCATCGATAAGGACAAACTCCGGATTGCCCTTCAGTAAACCCGTAAGGGAGTCGGCCAGGGCTTTCGACGGACGAATCCTGCCATTGGCCAGCTCGTACAGTACGGCTTTGTTGTCCCCGGAGCGGATGTATCTGCGAATGAAGGCCCTGAGCTGCTCGAGTTCGTCTTTCCCCTTGAGGAAAAGGGGGGCCTTGTCGATGTAGGGCTGGTAGTGAGGCGCATCAATGACGCCGTCACGGACGTAGTTGTGCAGGTAGGCGCATGGGCGAAGCGCGATGCTCCGTTCATAGACGGCTTCGTTGAAGCCCTCGAGCAACGAGGCGTATGACCAGGCTTGGTAGGACGGATGGACTGTCTCGTTCAAGCCCTTGCCAAGCGCAGTGACGACGATCGCATCCTTCTCCGACAGCTTTGAGGAACTCCACTGCTTGAGTTCAACGAGGACGGCATTCTTCTCGCCTGCTTCGCCATGGCCGGTCAGCGTGAAATCGATTCGCTTGGACGATTGCGGCAGGTGTAGCTCGATTGCGAGGCCGGTGTCATTCGGTACCGCCTCATCACGTAGGACCTTGGCCATGTACCCCAGCGAGCCTTTCCAGGAAGCCACTTCGGAGCGGCCGACCCCCTTGCCCGTTTTCGCCGTGTAGTGGGCGAGAATCACATCCTCGATGTCGTCGTTGTCACTGTCGTGGAGGAATTGCTGCTTGGTGGCTTCGTAGACGATCACGCTCTCTTCCCTGAACCTGTTTTCAAAGCTGGTCGTATTTCTTGCTAGTGCCGTGGGCCTTGCTGACGGGGTATTTCTCCCCGTTGAGTTTCAGCTTTTGCTCGACGGCAGCGTTGAGGTCCACACCCAGCACGTCCGCCAGCCTGACCAGGTACATCAAGACGTCTGCAAGCTCTTCTCTGATGGCTTGACTGTGCTCTGGGTGGCTGGCCGCCGATCGCGAATCCTCTTCGCTCATCCACTGAAATATCTCCGTCAGCTCGCCGGTCTCGCCGGTCAGGGCCATGACGAGGTTCTTCGGGGAGTGAAATTGATGCCAGTTCCGAGCGCTTGCGAACTCTTCAAGCGCCTCGGCAAGAGGGGACACATCGACGAGAGGTTCCAAGGGATGCAAAGCCTCCAGATGGGGTTTGGCGATCAGCTCGTCTGTCTGAAATGACTTGCCGAACATTCTGAAAGACAGATTGTAAGGCTTTCCATCGTGGACGCGGCAATGCTCCACGTCTTGAAACCAGTCTTAGGCCTGTTGCAGGATCTATTTTCCTACAACGGATGTAGTCACCAATGACATTGCTTACGCAACTAACAGACCGCGCTGCAGTACAAGAAGCTATTGACGAGTTCGTAGCCTTGGGCAGGACGGCCTTCCTCACTCGCTATGGATTTGGCAAGTCGCGTGACTACCTGGTGCGGGATCCTCGGACGGGGACGGATTGCGACTCCAAGGCGATTGCCGGTGTTGCTTTCGGCAAGCAGTACCCAGACGAGGGGCCTTTATCCCCGGATCGCTTCTCAGGTGGCGAAGCAACGGTAGTACCCGTCCTCATTGCGCTCGGTTACAGCATCGTCCGCATAGGCGAAGACTGGACTGAAGACGAAGTGGTAGCGACGGTTGTGGACTACTTCGAGATGCTCCGCGCGGAGTCCCAGGGGCTGGCCTACAACAAGTCCGCACACAACGCGGCCTTGCGTAAGCAGCTCAAGGGGCGGAGTAAGTCGTCGGTCGAACTCAAACATCAGAACATCAGCGCTGTTCTGGCCGCCCTAGGCTTACCCTATATCCAGGGCTACAAGCCCCGCGGCAATACGCAACTGCTGCTCCGTAAATCCGTGCAAGCGTATGTGCTGAAGCAGCATGCCATCGTTGGCTCGATCGTCGATGCGATGGAGGAGGTCAAGCAGCCTAGGGAAAAAGCATTTCTGGCAGCTTTGGTCGATCCACCATCGCCCAAGGCGTTTGCGGAATCCGCACTGCCAGTCTTCCGTCAGCGCTTGCCGCGTAAGCTGGACTATGCCGCGCGAGACGAGGCCAATCGCAAGTTGGGGCGTGCTGGGGAAAAATGGGCCATCGGTTTCGAGCAGTACCGGCTGACAGAGCTGGGCCATCCCGAGCTATTCCAAGGCCTGGACTGGGTCGCTGATACCCAAGGCGACGGCGCTGGCTATGACATTCTTTCTTTCGAGCACGATGGTCAGTCTCGTTTCATCGAAGTGAAAACCACCAACAGTGGTATCGCCTCTCCATTCCTGGTCAGTCATAACGAGCTGGAGTTCTCGAGGGAGGCGGGGAATCAGTTTTACCTCTATCGGGTATTTCAGTTTCGCAACGAGCCGCGCTTGTTCACGCTTCGCGGCGATCTCACTCAGCATGTGTATCTGAAGCCGATGGATTACCGCGCGAGCTTCCTGCGCGTCTTAGGCCCATAACTGTTAGGGATGGTCTGAATTAGCCCGGTATTTTCGGCCGACTTCAGTACCCGCCAATTTTTGAAGGCGGCCGATCAATCTAAAACACCCCGATCGTCCAAACGCTCCCGATTTCTTGGCCGCCGCGCGC